>OJIJ01000003.1_pt1 | contig 239638 bp, 240 predicted proteins | sample 1595891 | NCBI WGS metagenome assembly OJIJ01 (sample SAMN05416853, study PRJEB24817) | seawater metagenome | isolation source: Sea water | place: Canada:Atlantic | collected 2013-11 | reverse complement strand
TGGGTTTAGAACGTCGTGAGACAGTTCGGTCCCTATCTGCCGTGGGCGTTTGAGAATTGAGGAAAGCTGCTTCTAGTACGAGAGGACCGAAGTGGACGAACCTCTGGTGTTCCGGTTGTCACGCCAGTGGCATTGCCGGGTAGCTACGTTCGGACGGGATAAGCGCTGAAAGCATCTAAGCGCGAAGCCTCTTCCAAGATTAATTCTCACTGATTCTTTAAGAATCCTGAAGGGCCCTTGAAGACTACAAGGTTGATAGGCATGGTGTGGAAGCGCAGTAATGTGTGAAGCTAACATGTACTAATTGCCCGTGAGGCTTGACCATATAACACCCAAAAGGGTTGTTATTTAAATAACTAACATTATGAATTGATGTGCAACTTTCTAAATTATTGCAGAGAATATCTCTGATGCCGATTTGCCTGGTGGCAATAGCGAGCGTGTACCACCCGATCCCATTCCGACCTCGGAAGTGAAACCGCTTAGCGCCGATGATAGTGTGGCAGTAGCCATGTGAAAGTAGGGAACTGCCAGGCTTTTACACAAAAACCCGCCTCTTGGCGGGTTTTTTTTGCTCTATGGTTTTTGCTTTTTTTAGGGTGTAAATCTATACGTTGGCTCTAAAGATGTAGCTACTTATCAGTTTTGTACGTCAATATGCGGCACCCTAGTTAGCTAATGATGGATGAGTTAGCATTTGTGGTTTGGTGCCTTGTTTATTTGTTTGTTGGGCTTCTGTCGGACGCTATAGCTCTAACGAATACTGTTACAACGATACCTATTTTTAGCATTAGTACCGATAAGATTTGTATGTTTCAATTTTGTTTTGTTTGATTTCTGATCGTTAGTTTATAGAGTTGCTATTGACAGAAATACAGGCATAAAAAAAGCGGATAATTTATATCCGCTTTTTTTATAAACCGTATGTTATTAGTTACTTTGATTTAAACAATTGAGTGTTCAAAGCACTCCCTTTTTAGAGGTTACTATTTTGTTGTGGTTAAAAACAATCGCCAGGTATGCTAACGGTGCCTTCCATTAATACTCGTGCACTTCGGCTCATGGTTACTTTATTGACGCTCCACTGTCCATTGATATTACTTACTTCTGCACCAACCTTCAATGTACCTGAGGGGTGCCCAAAGGTAACAATGTTTTTTTCACCACCTCCTGCTGCAAGGTTGACTAATGTTCCGGGTATGGCAGATGCAGTGCCAATGGCAACCGCTGCTGTCCCCATCATCGCATGATGAAGTTTACCCATTGATAATGCACGTACATTTAGGTCTATACTTTGAGCATCAATATTTTTCCCACTTGAAGATACATAGGAGTCTGGTTCGGAGACAAAGGCTACCTTTGGTGTGTGTTGGCGGGCAGTCGCTTCAGAAACATCGTTAATCAGGCCCATTTTAATAGCGCCGTATGCTCGTATCGTTTCAAAGCGCTCTAAGGCGTCAGCATTACTATTAATAGCTTCTTGTAACTCAGTGCCTGTATAACCTATATCTTTAGCATTTAAGAATACCGTTGGTATTCCCGCATTAATCATGCTGGCTTTGAAAGTGCCTATGCCAGGTACACTAAGGTCATCAACTACATTGCCTGTTGGAAACATTGCTTCTGAAGGATCGACAGGGCTGACAAAATCTACTTTAACTTCAGCAGCTGGGAAAGTGACCCCATCGAGTTCAAAGTTACCTGTTTCTTGTACTTGACCGTTTGTTATGGGGATATGTGCGATGATCGTCTTGTTGATATTTTTTTGCCAAATTCGTACTACAGCTATGCCATTATCTGGCACACGTTTTTTATCAACGAGGCCACATGTGATTGCAAATGAGCCTACTGCTGCAGTTAGATTACCGCAGTTACCGCTCCAATCGACAAAAGGTTTATCAATAGCGACCTGTCCAAATAAATAATCGACGTCATGATCGGCTTGATTACTTTTGGCCAGAATAACTGTTTTACTGGTGCTAGATGTTGCACCTCCCATTCCATCCGTTTGTTTGCCGTATGGGTCTGGGCTACCTATGACACGTAATAATATGTTATCACGTGCCTCGCCGGCTACTTGGGCCTCTTTGGGCAGGTCAGTTAAGTTAAAGAACACACCTTTGCTTGTGCCGCCACGCATATAGGTGGCGGGAATTTTTATTTGTGGCACGTATGACATTCTAAATCCTGTATTAAGCAGCTGATGATGACTCTAAGAAGTCTTGAGCAAAGCGTTGTAATACACCGCCGGCTTCATAGACGAGAACTTCATCTGCGGTGTCTAGGCGACATGTTACGGGGGCATCAATGGTCTCACCGTTTTTACGTGTAATTGTCAATGTAAGGGTTGCACGTGGTGTTATATCGCCTGTTACCGTATATGTTTCTGTGCCGTCTATGTTGTAAGTATGACGATTTTCACCGGCTTTAAATTCAACTGGTAATACACCCATGCCAACTAAGTTAGTACGGTGAATACGTTCAAAGCCTTCGGCTACGATTACTTCAACACCAGCAAGCCTTACGCCTTTTGCCGCCCAGTCACGTGATGATCCTTGGCCATAATCGGCGCCCGCTATAATAATAAGTGGTTGTTTACGGTCCATGTATGTTTCGATTGCTTCCCACATGCGGCTGATGGTTCCTTCTGGCTCAATTCTAGCTAGCGAACCTTGTTTGATTTCGCCGTTTTCTTTAACCATTTCATTTAATAGTTTTGGGTTTGCAAATGTCGCACGCTGGGCCGTTAAATGGTCACCACGGTGTGTTGCATATGAATTGAAATCAACTTCAGGTAGGCCCATTTTATGCAGGTATGCGCCAGCAGCGCTATCTAACATAATCGCATTAGAGGGTGACAAGTGATCGGTTGTGATGTTATCACCTAGTACAGCTAGTGGACGTAAATTTTTAAGCGTACGTTCACCGGCTAAAGCACCTTCCCAATAAGGAGGGCGTCGAATATACGTTGTTTGTGGACGCCAATCATATAGGGGGCTGACTTGTTCTTGTTGAATATCTGATTCAGGGAACATCGGGATGTAAATTTCGCGGAATTGTTCGGGCTTAACATACTGCTTAACAATTTCGTCAATCTCTTCATCGCTAGGCCAGATATCTTTTAAGGTGACTGGATTGCCTTCTTGATCATTACCTAGGATGTCTTTTTCAATATCAAAACGAATAGTACCTGCAATCGCATAAGCAACAACTAATGGTGGTGACGCCAAGAAAGCTTGTTTTGCATATGGGTGAATTCGTCCATCGAAGTTGCGGTTGCCAGATAATACAGCAGTGGTATATAGGTCTCGCTCAACCACTTCTTTCTGAATAACGGGATCCAGTGCGCCGCTCATCCCATTACAGGTTGTGCAAGCAAAGCCGACGATACCAAAACCCATTTCTTCGAGTTCAGGTAATAGGTTTGCTTCTTCTAAGTAAAGCTGTGCTACTTTTGAACCTGGTGCGAAGGATGATTTTACCCACGGTTTGCGGGTTAGGCCTAGTTCGTTAGCTTTCTTAGCGACAAGGCCAGCAGCAATAACATTACGTGGATTACTAGTGTTAGTACAGCTAGTGATGGCGGCAATGATAACTGCACCGTCGGGCATTAAGCCTTCTTCGTTTTCTACGGTGCCTGAAATACCACGTTCAGCTAATTCTGATGTTGGTACACGGCGGTGAGGGTTTGATGGGCCAGCAATATTACGTACGACGGTTGATAAGTCGAATGTTAATACGCGTTCGTATTCAGCTGTTTTAAGGTCATCGGCCCATAGGCCTGTTTCTTTGGCGTAGTTTTCTACCAATTTAACTTGTTCGGCATCTCTGCCGGTTAGTTTTAGATATTCGATGGTTTGCTCATCAATAAAAAATAAGCCTGCGGACGCACCAAATTCAGGTGTCATATTTGAAATGGTGGCACGGTCACCGAGTGTTAACTCGGCAGCGCCTTCGCCAAAGAACTCAAGGTAGGAAGAGACAACTTTAGCATTACGCAGGAATTCGGTAATAGCCAGTACGATATCAGTGGCTGTAATACCAGGTTGTCGTTTGCCAGTGAGTTCAACACCAATGATATTAGGTAAGCGCATGTATGACGGGCGACCCAACATGACTGTTTCTGCTTCTAGGCCACCAACGCCAATTGCAATAACTCCTAAGGCATCAACATGTGGTGTATGGCTATCTGTTCCGACGAGTGTATCAGGGAATGCAACGCCGTCACGAGCATGTATAACCGGAGACATTTTTTCTAAGTTGATTTGATGCATGATGCCATTACCAGGCTGAATCACATCTACGTTTTTAAAGGCTTTTTTAGTCCAATTAATGAAGTGAAAGCGATCATCATTACGACGGTCTTCAATTTCACGGTTCTTTTCAAAAGCGTCTTTTTCAAAACCAGCATGTTCTACGGCCAGCGAGTGATCCACGATCAATTGTGTAGGGACAACTGGGTTTACTTTAGACGGGTCGCCACCTTTTTCTGCAATAGCATCACGTAAGCCAGCTAGGTCGACAAGTGCTGTTTGACCAAGAATGTCATGACATACAACACGTGCTGGGTACCATGGAAAGTCTAGGTCTTGTTTGCGTTCTATTAATTGTTTGAGAGAGTCAGTTAATGAAGCTGGATCACAGCGTCGAACTAAGTTTTCTGCGTGTACGCGAGAGGTGTACGGTAGCTTTGCATAAGCGCCTGGTTCTATTGCGTCAACAGCGGCACGTGTGTCGTAATAGTCTAAGTCAGTGCCTGGTAGTTTTTTGCGGTAATCTGTATTCATTTTTTTACTCATATATATTTAGATAAAAAAGCCAGCCGTGAAATGCAGGCTGGCTTATATGTTATCACGCTGTGTTTAGTCGCGATCTTCTATCGGTGGTACTGGACGTGGGTCTGGGCCTACGTAGTCCGCATTCGGTCTAATAATGCGGTTGTTTGAGCGTTGTTCCATAATATGCGCCGTCCAACCAGTGACCCGAGACATAACAAAGATCGGGGTAAATAACTTGGTTGGGATGCCCATGAAATGATAAGCAGAAGCATGGAAGAAATCAGCATTACAGAATAATTTCTTTTCACGCCACATGACTTCTTCACAGCGTACAGACACTGGGTAAAGTGTTGTGTCGCCAACATCAGCTGCTAACTTTTCAGACCATTTTTTAATGACAGCGTTACGCGGATCACTGACCGTATAGACAGCGTGTCCAAAGCCCATGATCTTTTCTTTGCGTTTTAGCATTTCCATCATTTTTTCTTCAGCTTCATCAGGTGATTTCCAATCTTGAATCATCTCCATTGCAGCTTCATTAGCGCCGCCGTGTAATGGGCCACGTAATGTGCCAATTGCGCCGGTCACGCATGAGTGGATGTCTGATAATGTAGAAGCACAAACACGTGCAGCAAATGTAGAGGCGTTGAACTCATGCTCTGCGTAAAGAATAAGAGAGGCGCTCATAACAGCAGTATGTACGTCGTTTGGTTTTTCGCCACGTAACATGTGTAAAAAGTGTCCGCCAACAGAATCATCATCGGTTGCTGTTTCAATGCGAACACCTTCATGACTGAATTTGTACCAGTAGCAAATGATGGATGGGAAGACAGCAACCATACGATCGATTTTATCTGTTTGTTCAGAGAAATCTTTCTCTTCTTCAAGGTTTCCCAGCATAGAGCAACCTGTGCGAATTACATCCATTGGATGAGCATCTGCAGGAATATTTTCCAGAACCGTTTTTAATGCGTCTGGTAAGCCTCGTAGAGACTTAATTTTAGCAATGTACTGATCTAGCTCTGCTTGGTTTGGTAGTTTGTTGTAAGCTAATAAATAGGCTACCTCTTCAAATTTTGCGTTTTCCGCAAGTTCGGTCATGTCATAACCGCGATAAGTTAAACCTGTGCCGGATTTACCAACGGTACATAAGGCGGTTTCGCCTGCTGATTGTCCGCGAAGCCCAGCTCCGCCTACTTTCTTTTCAGCCATTATTTTTTCTCCTTTGAAAATAGAGCATCTAATTTTTGTTCATATTCGTGGTAGCCCAATACATCGTATAGTTCCATACGTGTTTGCATGGTATCGATAACATTAACTTGAGTACCTTCTTTGCGAATGGTTTCGTAGACGTTCAATGCTGCATTGCTCATTGCACGAAATGCTGACAATGGGTAGAGCACCATGCTCGCACCAGCTTCGCCAAGTTCTGTGGTAGTGAAGTAGGGTGTTTTGCCGAACTCTGTAATATTTGCTAAAACAGGTACGTCTACTGCCGCAGTAAAGGCACGGTAATCGTCTAGTTCGTAAACAGCTTCTGCAAAAATCATGTCCGCGCCAGCTTCAACGTAGGCACATGCACGGTCGATAGCAGCTTGTTGGCCTTCGCTGTTATAGGCATCTGTACGTGCCATTAAGACAAAGTCAGGGTCTGTTTTTGCGTCAGCAGCGGCTTTAACGCGATCAACCATTTCTTCTTTGGTGACAAGTTCTTTGTTTGGGCGATGTCCGCAACGTTTTGCAGCCACCTGGTCTTCAATATGAACCGCAGCAACACCGGCACGTTCAAATTCTTTGATAGTACGTGCAATGCTAAACGCGCTGCCCCAGCCTGTGTCGATATCAACCAATAAAGGGACGTCGGTTGCTGCCGTAATTCGGCTGGCATCTGTTAGAACGTCATTTAAGGTGGTAACACCAAGGTCTGGAAGTCCAAATGATGTGTTGGCAACACCGCCACCTGAAAGATAAATAGCTTTATAGCCTGTTTTTTCGGCCAATAAAGCGGCATAAGCATTGATGGTGCCCATTATTTGTAATGGTTTTTCCTGTGCCATGGCTTCACGGAAGCGTCGGCCTGCTGATTGAATGGTCATCTAAAATAAATCTCCTTAACTAAGTGTTATTTAAACGCTTTTTGGATAACCAAGCGTTTTAAGGTTGTCGGCAATTTCGCCTAAAGATGCGGGGTCGTCAATGGTGGCTGGTACCTTATGTTCTTGGCCATCGGCCATGCTTCGCATAGTGCCGCGTAATATTTTACCAGAGCGTGTTTTTGGTAATCGTTTAACGATTGTAGCCATTTTAAATGCTGCGACAGGACCAATTTTTTCACGAATTAAGGCAATTAGCTCTTCTTTAACCTCTTCTTCGTTACGGTTGGCACCTGATTGTAAAACAGCAAAACCCATTGGCGATTGTCCTTTGATGTTATCAGCGACACCAATGACGGCGCATTCAGCCACGTCTGGGTGCGATGCAAGGACTTCTTCCATTGCGCCGGTTGATAAACGATGCCCTGCTACGTTTATGACATCATCGGTACGGCCCATGATGTAGACATAACCCTCTTCATCTTGATAGCCAGCATCGCCTGTTTCGTAATAGCCCGGGAAGGTTTCCAAATATGAGCTAAAGAATCGCTCTTCATTTTGCCATAGTGTTGGAAAGGTGCCTGGCGGTAGTGGTAGTTTAATGGCAATGGCGCCCATTTCAGCGTTTGCAACAGCTTGCCCCGATTCATCTAAGAACTGGACATCATAGCCGGGGACGGGTTTGGTTGGTGATCCTGCTTTAACGGGAAATGCTTCAAGGCCTAAACAATTTGCAGCAATAGCCCAGCCTGTTTCTGTTTGCCACCAGTGGTCAATAACAGGGACGTGAATTTTATTTTCTGCCCATGTTAGTGTATCTGGGTCGCAACGTTCGCCAGCAAGAAATAAAGCCCGCATACATGAGATATTGTACTTTTTAAGGTAATCGCACTGAGGGTCTTCTTTTCTAATAGCCCGTAATGCAGTAGGAGCGGTAAATAATGACGCTACTTTGTATTCAGAAATAACACGCCAAAAAGCCCCCGGGTCAGGTGTGCCAATGGGTTTTCCTTCAAACATAACCGTGGTAGAGCCATTTAATAAAGGCCCATAACAAATATAAGAATGACCAACTACCCAACCAATATCTGAGGCTGCCCAGAAGACTTCGCCGGGTTTGATGTTATAAAGGTGCTCCATGGTCCACATCATGGCGACTGCGTGGCCTCCATTGTCGCGAACGACACCTTTCGGCTGGCCAGTGGTGCCAGAGGTGTAAAGAATATAAAGTGGGTCAGTTGCTTCTAGCGAAACACAATCGACAGGTGATGCACTATTAATAGCGCTGGCCCAATCAATATCTCGGCCTTCTTTCATAGAGGCAGTTGCTTGCGGGCGTTGTAAAATAACCGTGTTAGCAGGCTTGTGCTCGGATACGTTAATCGCTTCATCGAGCAACGGCTTATATTCAATAATGCGACTGCCTTCAATGCCACAAGATGTTGATAAAATAACGCTGGGTTTTGCGTCGTTAATACGCGTGGCGAGCTCGTTTGAGGCAAAGCCGCCAAACACAACGGAGTGAACTGCGCCGATCCTAGCGCAGGCTAGCATTGACATCACGCCTTCTGGAATCATCGGCATGTAGATCAGCACGCGGTCTCCTTTTGTGACACCAAGGTTGGTTAAAACGCCGGCTAACCTTGATACTTCATCAAGAAGCTCTTGGTAACTGTAAGTTTTTTTAGTGTTTGTAACGGGGCTGTCGTAAATTAGTGCGGCTTGTTTTGCAAGACCATTTGAGACATGGCGATCGAGAGCGTTGTAGCAGGTGTTTAACTTGGCGCCGGCAAACCATCGATAATAAGGGGCTTTTGAGTCATCCAGTACGCGATCCCATTTTTGGTCCCAATCAATCGTCTTCGCAGCGTTTGCCCAAAAAGCTTCGGGCTGTTCAAGGGATTGCCTATATTGATCTAAATACTGCCCCATCTTTTTCTCCAAGAAGTGAATGCTAGTGACTATTTTTTTATTTGTTACGCTTTATAGTTTGAACAGCCGGTCATAATACTATTTTGAGGTGTTTTTTTCAACCCAAACCCTTAAGCCTTGGATGATTAGACTTATATCTAACATTAGAATTTTAAACAGGTTTTCTTGGCTGATTTGGCAGCCTGTCGCACGAATTTCTTCCACAAAATAGTTTTTTATTTTATCACCCAAGTCCTTGTCAGATGTTGTCTGCAAGGCAAGGTCGGCAAATATTTTTATGCGTTGACGAAGTGATTCTGCGAGTGGGTTTAAGTTATCTACCATGCAAAAGTGCGTAAGGTAGGCACGATCACACTGGGTGTTCATAAGTTTATCAATAGATTCTAGCCAGTCAGCAGGGTCAAAATCTACCGGTGAAGATGGCGGGAATATAAACGGTTGACCGTTAACAGTCAGTTCTGGATAGGCGACACCAAAGGTATCTCCAGTAAACATGCCGTTGCTGGTTTTGTCGATAATACATACGTGGTGCTTTGCGTGGCCTGGTGTATCAATAAATTCAAGTAGCCTATTTTGAAAGTTTAACCTAAGCCCATCATTAGCTTCTGTGACGCGTAGTTGATCGATTGGGACCAAATTGCCGTATTGTTTTTTGAATTCTGCCTCACCATATACAGACGAAGCGCTTGCTTGGAGCCTGCTTGGGTCGATCATGTGTCGAGCGCCTCGTGGGTGAATAATAAGTTGAGCATTAGGGCATTGTTGCATGAGGCTGCCGGCACCACCTGCATGATCTAGGTGAACATGTGTGGGGATAATGAAATCAACATTATCAACAGGAATGTTTTTGATTTTAAGAAGTTCTAGTAATAGAGGGGTTGTGAAATTGGTGCCAGTATCAATAAACGCAGCATGATTGTTTTGCTCAATGAGGTAGCAACTGGCTAAACCAGGCCGAATATACTGCGTGTCGATGCAGCTAATGCCATGCCCTAACGATTTATAGGTTGGTTTTTCCATGTGTTTGCCTGTTGGGTTTGTTTTTAGTTAAGTAAGGGGCTGATATTTCAAACTAAAGACTACTGTATTGGAGCGTGTAAGCAAACTTTTTATATGAGGCTAGTGCCGAGAAAATACTAATGTTAAACGGTAGTTTGAACTGTTGGGTTAAGACGTTACGGCAGGGGGGGTATGTTTTGTAACAGTAAATATAGTGAGTTTATGTAAAAAGGCGAGGCCTTATTTCCCATGCTTAGAGGGAGTATAAAGTTTGATATACTGAATCTATAATTTTAATGAAAAATAAAGGAGCGAGCGTGGCAACGTATAAATCCCCAGTGCAAGATATGGAGTTTGTTTTAAATGAAATTATCAATGTTGGTTCTTTAACCGAGATTGAAAAGTTTGAAGATGCAACGGAAGACATCATTACGGGTGTACTTGATGAGGCCGCTAAGCAAATTGATAATACTATTGGCGTTCTAAACGAGTCTGGTGATGCCGAGGGTGCTTCGTTAAACAACGGTGAGGTAACCACCCCTGAGGGATTTAAAGAAGCCTATGCATCTTATGCAGAAAGTGGCTGGATTGGGCTAGATAAAGACATTGAGTTCGATGGCCAAGGGCTACCTTATGTTCTAGCGACAGCGGTTACCGATATGCTATCAGGAGCGAACGCTGCATTTTCTTTGTACCCAGGCCTAAGCAATGGGGCGTATGAGGCATTAAAAGCGCACGGAACACAAGCGCAAAAAGAAACCTATATGAGCCATTTAAGCCTCGGTGATTGGAGTGGCACAATGTGTCTGACAGAGCCCGGTGCTGGTAGTGACCTTGGGCAAGTGCGAACAAAAGCTGTGCCACAAGAAGATGGCAGTTATTTGATTGAAGGTAATAAAATTTTTATTACAGCAGGTGAGCATGATCTAACCGACAATATTATTCACTTGGTATTAGCAAGAACACCCGATGCACCGGAAGGTATTCGTGGTATCAGTATGTTTGTTGTGCCTAAATTTTTGATTAATGAGGATGGCTCATTAGGTGAACGGAACGCAGCAGAGTGCGCCAATATTGAAGAGAAAATGGGTATTCATGGCTCCAGCACTTGTGTGATGAATTTTACTGATGCAAAAGGTTATTTAGTGGGTGAGCTCAATAAAGGCATTCAAAATATGTTTGTGATGATGAATGCAGCTCGCTTAATGGTCGGTTTGCAGGGACTTGGCGTTGCTGAGCGTGCAACACAAAATGCGATAACGTATGCAAAAGAACGTAAACAAGGGCGTCCACTGACCCGTAAGGCCGAGTCTTCATTTGATAGTGATACTATTATTGTTCACCCGGATGTGCGCCGTATGTTGTTCACCATGAAAGCATTAACAGAAGGCTGCAGAATGATGGCGTACGACACCGCTAAACATGTTGATTTATCCGAAAACCACCCTGATGAGGCAGTACGAAATGCTTCAAAGGCTCGGGTAGATTTGATGACGCCGGTGTGTAAGGCGTTTATTACTGACGTGGGTGTGGAAGTGTCAGGCCTAGGTGTGCAAGTGTATGGTGGTCATGGTTATATCAAAGAACATGGTATGGAGCAGAATATGCGTGACAGTAAGATATTCTGTATTTATGAAGGGACGAATGGAATTCAAGCGATGGACTTGGTTGGCCGCAAGCTTTCAATGAATGATGGGCAGTTACCGATTGATTTTTTTGCTGAGGTAAAAAGCGAGCTCGCCTCGGCGAGTGCTGAGATGGCATTTGTTACGCAGCCATTAACATCTGCCCTAAGTGCCCTAGAAGAAGTGACGGCTTGGTTGATTAAATCGAAAGAAGAGGATCTAAATGATTCCGCGGCAGCGGCGGTAGATTATCTACAGATGTTTGGCTTAGTTTCATTAGGGTATTATTGGCTACGAGCCGCTAAGGTTGCCAGTGGAAAAGAAGGCGTGTTCTACCAAGGCAAGTTAGCGACAGCTAATTTCTTTGCAACAAAGCTTTTGCCGCGTGTTCATGGTTTGGTTCCAGTGGTTATGTCGGGAAGTCGCTGTGTTATGGAGCCAAGTGAAGAGTTGATCGTTTAGCTTTAAACGATTTAAATTAAAAAGATAAGGCCCAGCTGTCTTCACGGGGTTTGTTTTTTCGAAGACAGTTCACAGGTTATTATTTATAAATAAAAAAAACAGGTTTCTTGTATGAATCTTTTTGATATGTCGTTGGATAAAAATCCAGCCAATTATGTCTCACTTTCGCCACTTACTTTTTTAAAGAGGGCGGCAGATGTTTATCCAAATAAAATAGCATGTATCCATGGTGAGCAGAAAATAACTTGGGCTGAGACGTATCTTCGTTGCGTTAAGTTAGCCTCGGCGCTTGCGAGCAGAGGGGTAAAAAAAGGAGATACCGTTTCAGCGATGTTGCCAAATATTCCAGCGATGTTTGAATTACACTTTGCTGTGCCAATGTTGGGCGCAGTATTACACTCAATTAATACACGTTTAGATGTTAAATCAGTTGCTTTTCAGTTGGACCATGCTGAAAGCAAAGCGGTCTTTATTGATGCTGAGTTTGCTGATGTTATGGCGACGGCAGTAAAGGAAGCCGAGGTATCCCCGCTAGTAATTGATGTGGAAGATGCAACATTTGGCTCGAGGCAGGCCATTGGCGAGGTTGAATATGAAATGCTCGTTGCTGAAGGTAATGAGACATTTCAATGGAGTTTGCCAGAAGATGAGTGGTAGTCGATTACATTGAACTATACCTCTGGAACCACGGGTAATCCAAAGGGAGTTGTTTATCATCATCGCGGGGCTTACCTAAACGCACTTAATAATATAGTGACCTGGGATATGGGCAATCACCCTATTTATCTTTGGACGCTTCCAATGTTTCATTGTAATGGCTGGTGTTTCCCTTGGAGTCTTGCTGCTTCTGCGGGCACAAATGTTTGTTTGCGTAGTGTGTTACCGAAAACGATTTTTAAGCTTATTAAGTCTGAAAAAATAGATCATTTTTGTGGTGCACCGACGGTTCTCACCATGCTGATCAATACGCCAGAGAAGCATCAAAAAGGCATTGAGCACGAAGTGAAAGTTATGACCGCTGGCGCTGCGCCGCCGGCAGCGGTTATTCAGAAAATGGAAGAAATGAGTTTTAGTGTGACACATGTTTATGGGTTAACTGAAACTTATGGCCCTTGTACAGTATGTGCTTGGCATGATGAATGGGATGAGTTGCCGTCTGATGAACAAGCAGCGCTTCGAGCTCGACAAGGGGTTAGGAGCGCAATGCTGGAAGATTTAATGGTGGCGGATCCAGAAACACTCGAACCGATGCCTAAAGATGGCGTGAGTATGGGCGAGGTATTTATGCGTGGGAATAATGTGATGAAGGGATATTTAAAAAACCCGTCAGCATCTGACGAAGCATTTAAAGGCGGTTGGTTTCACTCGGGGGATTTAGCTGTGTGGCATGAAGATGGCTATATAGACATCAAAGACCGATCAAAAGACATCATCATTTCAGGTGGTGAAAACATATCCACATTAGAAGTTGAATCTGTTTTGTACCGTCATCCAGCTATTTTAGAGGCAGCTGTTGTTGCTAAATATGATGATGTATGGGGTGAGAAGCCATGTGCTTTTGTGACCTTGAAAGAAGGTGAAAACGCCACAGAAAAAGAAATCATATCGTTTTGTAGAAAAAACTTGGCGCATTATAAAGCGCCGAAATATGTTGTATTTGGTGGCTTGCCAAAAACATCGACTGGGAAAATTCAGAAATTCACATTAAGAAAACAGGCAAACGAGATAAAGCACTAATTCGCTACCATGTTTGGAGTAATGATCAATACCAGAGAGCCCTTTAGTCTTTGGGTGCTCAAGTAAGGTTGGTATGAAAATAACCTCGAGCGGCCAATAAATTACAACCATGGCGAAAATAATACCATTTAAGAAGAAAACGCTGTCTGAAAAGCATAAAGGGGGGACGCTATGTCGAAATGGCCATCATGCATGGGCGATCGATAAAGACCAGCAATTTGATGTTAAACAAGGTAAATTGATGACTTTATACCGTTGTCGGCGGTGTAAGGTAAGTAAACAAAAGCTGATTTAACGCAGTTCTATGCTCGTTTTTTTGTGCGGTATCTGGAAAATGGGCTACAATGGCTGTGAAGTATTTACTAATATGGAGTAAGAAATGAAGATATTCAAAAACTTAGCGGCTGTTTTGGTCGTCGCATTATTTGTATCGGGCTGTGCCTCAGTTAAGACTGACAAGTGGCAAAATTGTGCTATGGCAGGTGCTGCAATTGGTGGCGCAGCAGGCGGTTTAGGTGATGATCATGATAGGTCTGATTTAATCGTTAGTGCGATAGGTGGTGCTGTCATTGGTGGGACTATTTGTGCATTAATGGCAGAAGAAGTCGCGGCTCCGGCTCCAGAAAAAGACACTGATGGTGATGGTGTTGTGGATAGCTTGGACCAATGCCCTAATACGCCAGCGGGTGCAAAAGTAGACAGCAAAGGTTGCGCATTAGATAGTGATGGTGATGGTGTTCCTGATTATAAAGATGAATGTCCAGATTCAGCTCCAGGTGCTGTAGTTAATGAGCTTGGTTGCGCTATACCTCTAGTGCTTAAAGGTGTTAACTTCCATTTTGATTCAGCCGTGTTGACGGACGAAGCAAAGCAGGTTTTAGTGCAAGTTGCTGATAACTATAAAGCATATCATTCACATGTGGCTTTGCTAATTGGTGGTCATACTGATTCTAAAGGACCAGCAGAATATAACTTAAGCTTGTCTCAACGTCGTGCTGAAGCAGTTCGTGCGTTTTTGATTGCTGAAGGTTGCGATGAAAGTAAATTAACAGCAGCAGGTTATGGGGAAGAAAAACCATTTGCTGATAATGCAACAAAAGAAGGGCGTGCACTTAACCGCCGAGTTGAGTTAACAGTAAAGTAAAACAACTTTAAGGTTGTGATAAAAACGGGGCTTTTGCCCCGTTTTTTGTGCATAAGAATAAGTCATAGAGTAGAGTGCAGAGTTGGGATGTTGATCTTTGCTTCGTTTAGGTTAGAATCAACGTCTAGGGATAAATTAATTGTAAAATTAAATGGAGAGAATAATGAGAATTTACAAAAAACTGACAGCATTATTTGCATCAGTAGTGTTAGTCAGTGGCTGTGCAACTGTTGAAACAGAAAGTTGGCAGAATTGTGCCATAGGCGGAGCATTATTAGGCGGTGCGGCTGGCGCATTTGTTGAAGGTGCGACAGAGGTAGGCATTGGGGCCGTAGTGGGTGGTTCCTTAGGTAGTTTAATTTGTGGGGACGAGGCTGAAGCCGTACCAGATGCCGAGCCTGACACAGACGCTGATGGCGTCGTTGACAGTCGTGATGAATGCGTGGGTACGCCAGCAGGGGCAGCTGTTGATAGTAAAGGTTGTAGCACAGATAGTGATAATGATGGGGTTGCTGACTATAAAGATAAGTGCCCCAACTCTGCACCTGGTGCGAAAGTAAATGCATTAGGTTGTGTGGATGCTTTAGTTTTGGAAGGCGTTAACTTTCATACGGCCTCGGCTGAGTTGACTGATTCTGCGAAAGCTATTTTACTACCCATAGCAATGGCTCATCGTAAGCATTATGCGGATGTAAACTTGTTGATAGCTGGTCATACTGACTCACAAGGTACAGATGCGTATAACCAGGGTTTATCTGAAAGGCGTGCAGCATCAGTTCGTGCTTTTATGATTACACATGGTTGTGATGAAAACATGCTCTCAACAATCGGATATGGTGAAAGCAAGCCTGTTGCAGATAATGCTACCTCTGAAGGGCGTGCTAAGAATCGTCGTGTGGAGATGAGCGAAAAGAAATAGTTACTTAATAAATGAAAAAACGGGGCTTTTGCCCCGTTTTTTTTTGTAAAAAATAAACCAATTAGTAAGGCTAGGCGTAATCTTAAAACTCAAAAGTGGCGTTACTGCCAATGAGCTTTATGCCAACGAAGTTAGGTTTATGTGCTTTTCTATGAGCTTGTCTTTGACAGACTGGGCAAGATTAGTGCTAGCAGATACACCAAATGAGTTTATTCTGGCGGGAGTCGCTGATATTTTTATTATTTTTTCCGGTTAGGGTTGGGACTGCTTGGCTAATAAAGAACAGCGAGCAGTACGGTCGACAGAAAAATTATTTATTCGTTATTTTCCATTTTTGCGCGATGCCGCTGGACGTTTCGCTATAAATATATTGCCCATCAGATGAGAAAGCCAAGGCAATAATAGCGGCGGCCTCATTGCCCCATATAACGTCTTTTTTTGGCATCCATGTGTTAAGCAGACTGCCTGTTTTAACATCCCATAAGTCAATTCGTTGATTGGGCCTACCTGTAAGTAGGTGCTGGGAGTCGGCTGAGAACTGGCTAGCGGAAACAGTCATATACCTCATAGGAAGCTGGCTTAGTTTATCGCCAGTTTCAGTATCCCATAGTTTGGTTTTCCCTAGGGAAGCATTACTCATCGCATAACGACCATCATCAGATAAAGCGACATTAAATATTTTAAAGTTTTGGCGCCATTGTTGGGTCAACTCTCCAGTTTTAAGGTCCCAGAGCTTTGCGTATTGATCATTAGCTCCTGTAATAGCGTAACGTCCGTTGTGTGATAGAGCGACAGTATTAACAAAACCATTGTGCTTGAAGCTGTAAATGATTTTTCCATAATAAAGATCGAAGTAATAGGCTTTGTTCGATTCCATACCGATAAGAGCATGTTGACCATTGCTTGAAATAGCGATATCTGTAATATTAGGAAAGTCCCAATAGCCAATAATTTTGCCACTTTTGACCTCCCATAAAGCAAGGGAGTTACTCTCAGCGGTAATAGCAAACTTATTATTAGCAGATATTGCAGTGGCGATAATGCCTTTATTGTTATCGGTGTGTTGCCAGCGGTGTAGTATGGTGTTGGTAGCTACTTCAATGAGTTGTGCTACACCATTTGTTATAGAGACAAGGGCTAGTGAACCGTCTTTAGATAGGCTTGCATTGAGTAAGCCCGCTTTATCATGCACCCATTGTTGCTCGACATCGGTCTGATATTGACACGCTTGGAGTAAAAAAATAAGGCTAATAAGATAAATGTTTTTTAAAAAAGGACTCATCTTAATAAGGGGCGTCGGGTTATTTGAAAATACGTTTTAGTTTTAATTTTAATTGAGCGAACAAGCTGAGTGGTTTTTTGAAGGACTCCTCCGTTATCGGCTCAATCTTGTGACCTTCCATAAAGGCTGTTAGTACCTTATTAAAAGCCTTTGGTTGTTCTAATTGTGGGCTATGACCAACGCCATGAAAGGTATGAAATCGGCAATTATCAATATGCTGTTGCATATTTTTTAGTGGTTGTAGGGGGATAACGCTATCTAAGTCACCATGCATAATTAAAACAGGGAATTTAAAGTGCTTTAGTAAATGTGTGCCATTCCATTTTTTTAACGTGGACAAAAAACCATTAAATGCTTTTATATCCATTTTAAGAGCATCTTCAACGATCAGGTTGAGATAGAATTTATTGTAGTTGAGCCTCGGCATGGCTTTTTTAAAGCTGGTCATTAACAGCTTTCGTTTTAAACCAATAGTGCCTAGGAAGTGAAAGATATGTTCGGGTGAAAAAAAAGAGCCCTGGTTGGAAATATTTTTTAATGATGCCATGCCTTCAGCAGGGGCAGGAGCAACCAAGGTTAAGGTAATAATTCGATCAGCATTAGTGCCTGCTAGCTGTTGGGCGACAGCGCCGCCTAATGAATGACCAACAAGGTGAAATTTATCTAGCTTTAGTTGGTCGGCAAACTGCAGAATGTCTTCGCTGAGCGTTTCTATATCGTAGCCACTGCTAGTGACTTCACTGTCACCACAACCCCTGAAATCGGGTGCGTACCCTTGGAAGTCATTAGGCAACTGTTGTAAAAAAGGTTGCCAATAATGCCAACTGCCAAAATTGCCATGTAGCAGGATAATGGGTATATCGCCGTTTGATTGGTGCTCGTAATGGACGTTAAGGTGTTCAAGTTGAATAAAAGGCATAGTGTTAGTGAACCCAGTTCAATTTATTGTGTAAGGAAACAACGGAGCCAATAATAATTAAAGTAGGTGGTTTTGGTTTAAGCTGGTCCACTTTATCGGCGATATGTAATAAATCAGAAATGATGACGCGGTGATCTGCTGTTGTGCCTTTTTGAATGAGGGCGACAGGGGTGCTGCCTGATAATTGTCGTTCAATAAGTTTTTCACTAATTTGCCGAAGTCCAATTAGCCCCATATAAATCACAATAGTTTGGTTGGGTTTGGCCAGTTGGTCCCAGTCTAAATTGACCGTATTGTCCTTTAAATGCCCCGTGACAAACATGCATGATTGCGCGTGATCTCGATGAGTAAGTGGGATGCCTGAGTAACTGGCGCACCCAGATGCAGCTGTGATACCGGGAACCACTTCAAAAGCGATGCCTTCATCGATAAGCGTTTCAATTTCTTCACCACCGCGACCGAACATAAACGGGTCGCCACCCTTTAGTCGTACAACACGGTTGCCTTCTTTGGCCATTTTTATTAATAAGGCGTTTATGCCTTCTTGCGGCACAATATGTTTGCTGCGTTGTTTACCGACGTATATACGCTCAGCATCGCGACGGGATAAGTTTAGGACTTCGTTAGATACAAGACGGTCGTAGATAATGATATCTGCCAATTGAAGTAACCTTAACGCCTTTAATGTTAATAATTCAGGGTCGCCTGGGCCTCCGCCTACAAGATAAACCTTGCCGTTGGTAGCGATATCAGGTGCTTTATGTAGAGCCTGCAGCAAGCCTTTTTTAGCCTCTTCATGCTGCCCTTGGTAACTGAGTTCGGCGACAGGGCCATTGAAAATAGTTTCCCAGAAAATGCGTCGTTGCTTGATGTTGGAGAAGTGATCTTTCACAGCCTGACGGCATTCGGCAGCAAGGCTTGCTAATTTCCCTAAAGATTGTGGGAGCAGCGTTTCAAGCTTTGCACGCATTAAGCGAGACAAGACAGGCGCAACACCGCCACTTGAGATGGCGATGGTCATCGGAGAGCGGTCAACAATGGCAGGAAAAATGAAGCTACATAATTGAGGTTGATCTACAACGTTAACGGGAATGTTGTTTGCCCATGCTTCAGAGGAGACTTGAGCATTTGTTTGTTCGTCATTGACGGCGCAGATAACTAGATGAAAGTCGAGGGTGTCAGTTGGTTTAAAAGCTCGGTTAATATGGTGTATTTGCTGATCAGTAGCCAACTGAGATAATTCGTCTGATAGCGTTGGAGCAATAACAGTGACATTGGCGCGAGCCTCTAATAACAGGCGAGCTTTTCGAGTAGCCACTGAGCCCCCGCCAACTAGTAGACAGTTTTGTTTATCAAGTTTATGAAAAAGCGGAAGGTAATCCATGGTCTATTTTAACTCTGAATGTCGAAAACAGGTAGTTAGGTGATCATTAACAAGGCCAGTAGCCTGCATGAGCGAGTAACAAATAGTTGGGCCAACAAAACTAAAGCCCCTTTTTTTTAAATCACGACTTAGTCGACTGGACATGTCTGTTTCGTTCGGCACTTGTTCGGGTCGCTCCCATTGGTTGATAAGTGGCTGATGGTTTACATACTGCCATAAGTAATTAGAAAAGCTACCAAACTCTTTTTGTGTCTTTATAAAAGCAATAGCATTTTTGACACTGGCTTTTATTTTAAGTTTATTACGTATGAGTCGTTCGTCTTGTAGTAGGTGATTTACTTTTTTGTCGCTATACTTCGCGACGATAGCTGGGTCAAAATGATCATACAGCTCACGGTAAGCTTCACGTCGTTGTAGCACTGTTGACCAACTAAGGCCTGCTTGAGCGCCTTCAAGAATCAGGTATTCAAATAATTTGTGTTCGTCTGTTAAGGGTACGCCCCATTCTTGATCGTGATACAGAATATCGAGTGGTTTTTGGGCCCAAGGGCAACGTGTCTTATCACCCATGGGTTATCGCAAGGTAATAATTGGCCAATCGTTTTTAATGGCGTGATGCTTCAGTTGTTCATCTGGGTCAACAGCCACGGGGTGGGTGACTTTTTCCAATAGGGGAATGTCATTATGTGAATCACTGTAAAAAGTGCTATTACTGAGGTCGGCCTGATTATCAGCAAGCCATTGTGTTAACCGGGATACTTTCCCATCTTGATAGCAAGGAGTGTCAACATATTCTCCAGTATATCGACCATCAACGAACTCGGGCTCTGTTGCCAATACTGTTGGGATGCCGAAAAGCTTCACAATAGGTTCGGTAACAAAACGATTGGTGGCGGTAATTACCATTAAGGTATCGCCTTTATTACGGTGTTCTTCAACTAGGTCCTGCGCTGCGGTTAGTATCAAAGGGCGAATTTTTTCATCAATAAACTGCTCGCGCCACTGATGCAGCTTTTCAACGGGGTGATCGGCAAGAAATGATAATGCAAAACTCAGGTACTCACCGATATCCAGCTTACCTTGACAGTAATCGTTGTAGAATTGGGTGTTTGCTTTTGCGTAATCATCGCCATCGACGAGTTTTTTCTCAACAAGAAACTCGCCCCAAAGGTGGTCACTGTCGTCACTAATTAAGGTATTGTCGAGGTCAAAGATGGCAAGGCTCATGGGCGTATTATGTTTACAAGTAGGTTATGAGGGCTACATCAATGTTGCTAGAAGGCGCTAGGCCTCATTAATGTGATTTAACTGTAAGTCTGACATAAATATTAGTGATTCCCAATCATTTTGTTATGGATGGTCGCACTGTGTCTAAACGTGGCTATAATAATCAATATTAAATTTTAGTTTAACAAATGAATCATGATTGATGACGATGGCTACCGACATAATGTTGGCATCATTTTATGTAGCCAACACAATAAATTGTTTTGGGCACGGCGTGCGAATCAAAGTGGTTGGCAATTTCCTCAAGGCGGCATGAATGAGGGTGAAACTCATGAAGAGGCGATGTACCGTGAGTTGTATGAGGAGATTGGTTTAAAACCCGAGCATGTTGAAGTTGTTGGAAAAACAAGAGAGTGGGTTTATTACGACTTACCTAAACGTTATGTTCGTAGGGATCGTTCACCAGTGTGTAGAGGTCAAAAGCAGATTTGGTTTATGTTACGGCTGGTGGGTGAAGAAAAACATATTACATTTGATAAAACGGAGACACCAGAATTTGATAGCTGGCGCTGGGCTGATTATTGGGAGCCGGCTTTCGATGTTGTGTATTTCAAGCGTAATGTGTATTTAAGTGCATTAACCGAAATGTGGTCTTTTTTATTCCCGGGGATTACGCCTAATATTTTTAAAAAATAACTAATACCCAGCAGAGTTTTGATCGAGGTTATTGGGGGTAGTTGCTAGTCTGATAACATCCGTGTGTATCCCACCATTGGGTGTTAAGCTCAGCCAGCGATACCCAGGTGCTATATTGTCTATAGCAAACTCTTGGCTAAAAGGCTTAAATTGGAAGCAGGTCGATGGTGTTGAGTAGACGGGACTACCCGCAATGGTACTGCTGAACGATTGGTGGACGTGCCCATGAATAATGCCTTGCACGCTTGGGTTGTTCTCGATTAAATAAAGAAGAGACGCTGGGTTTGCAACGCACATACTATCTAGCCATTGGCTACCGACAGGCTTTAATTGATGATGCAAACAGATGAGCACATGCTTAGCGGGATGAGCATCGATTTCTTGCTGGAGGTTGGCTACCTCCTGCTCGTTTAGAGTCCCGCCTTCTTCACCGGGTGTTTCAGAGTTGAGAAATGCAAAGAGCCATTGTTTATGATGTAAAAAAGGCTGGTACATCATGGGTGGTGTTGAAAACAGGCTGGTTAAGGTGCTGGAAGTGTCATGATTACCAGGAAGCACGTAACACGGGATGCCGAGCTTTTTTAAATGCTCAATCAGGCGTTGGTAAGACTGAATGGAGCCGTCTTGGCTTAGGTCGCCAGTGAGAAAAATAAGGTCGGGTGGCCAGCTTTGTTGTTGTGCTAGGCTTAAAATGGACAGAAAGCTCTCTTCAGTGTTAACTCCTACCAATTGATCATCAACAGACGCCATCAGGTGCATATCAGTCAGTTGGAGAACTTTTATGCTCGAAGGTTCGCAATGAGCAGGTGAGAAAACGTTAGCTTTTTTCAAGAATCTTTTGGAACAATTTAAAGTTTCTCTAAGTATAGCCGCTGATTTTAAAATTGCGCTGAGAAAGAATAGATCCTTAAGCGATTTTTTTAATCATCACCATTGAGCGGCGAGTTTGGTTGTAACGGAGGCGTTTCTCAGCTGGTAAATCATTCAGGGTGGCGGGAGAAAACCCTTTTTCTGCGAACCAATGGCTGCTTTGTGTTGTGAGAACAAACAAGTGGGTTAACCCATGGCTGCGAGCTTTATTCTCTATCATGCTCAATAAATATTCGCCCCGTTCCCCAGTGCGGTAATCGGGGTGAACAGCTACGCAAGCTAACTCGCCCATCAGCTCATCGGGGTATTCGTACAGGGCTGCGCAAGTTGTTATTAAGCCATCTTGTTCAATCACATGAAATTTATTAATATCCATTTCAATGGCTTCACTAGGGCGGTAGGCAAGAAGGCCTTTTTCTTCTAAGGGCCGAATAAGTTCGATAATGCCATGGAGGTCATTAATGGTAGCGGGGCGTGCGTCTTCAAAGGGCTGAATGCTGATCAGTGTGCCTGAGCCTTGCCGAGTAAACAGTTCTAATTGCAGCCCACCATTAATATTTCGGTCAATTAGGTGAATTCGCTTTACACCTAACTGGCTGGCGCGAATGGCTTCTTGCAAGTGCAAGTAAGCATCGTCTTGTTGATTGTCAGAGGACGTTAATAGGGCTTGTGCTTGCTCGGTAGTTAATTGGCGAATGAGTTTGTTTTTCTTGGTGAGAATCTCCGCTCGCTCGGTCATTATGATGAGTTTATCAGCTTTTATTTCGGTCGCTATTTCGGTTGCTATTTCTTCACTACGTAAATTAAAGACCTCACCGGCGGGTGAATACGCCAAGGGTGAAATAAGAACAATTTGGCCTGCATCCAGCGTTTTAGAAATGGTTTCGTTATTAACGCGGCGCACAGCCCCTGTAAACTGGTAGTCAACCCCATTAATAATACCGAGTGGTTTTGCAACGATAAAATTCCCAGAAGCAATATTAATGGTCGAGCCAGAAGAGGCGAGATTGGCTAGACGAGTTGATAGCTTAGCTTCAATATTAGTATGTGTTGTTCCTGCGGCCTCTTTTGCTAATTCAAGGGTTAGCTTATCTGTGACTCTAAGGTGTTGAAAAACACGGCTAGGGTGCTGGTGTTCATGTAGTTTCTTCTCTAGCTGGGTGCGGATACCGTGAACTAGGATAAGACGAATACCTAAGCTATGAAGTAACGCAATATCCTCCATTAATGTTGAGAATAATGTGTCATCGATAGCATCACCGCTAAAGTTTATGACAAATGTTTTCTCCCGATGGGCATGAATATAAGGGGCCGTATTCCTAAACCAATTAATAAATTGATGAGGGGCTATCGGCTCACCTTTGCCAAACCGAGGGAGGGGATTATGTTTACCTTGCTCGAGGGATATATTCAGTTCGTTGGCTGCGTCGATAATGCTCTTCATGGCAGAAGAGGGCACTCGCCCATCGGTACCATGCTTGCTTTTTGGGTAGGTCCAACGGTAAATAGTGGCGGGGTCTTTATTAATGGCCTTAGCTAGCTGCTTTACGCCTCCAAACTGCCGAATAATAAAATTTGCATCATCTTCCATGCGGGAATATTATATTTTTATTGCATTAATTGCAAAAAATATTAATTTTTTGCAATTAAAAGCCTATTTTATGCAAATATTAGAGATTATTTTTTGCATAAAGTTGCAATAAGGCGTTATTTGATCCGCAGGAATGTATTCATTGGCTTGGTGAGCCTGGTCAATGTTCCCCGGTCCGACGACGAGGGTCTCAAGGCCGAGCCTATTAAGAAAAGGTGCTTCTGTGCCAAAGGCAACTGCTTCGGCTTTTTTGCCAGTCAGAGACTCGACCATTTGAGTCAGTTTTGCATTAGCGGCTGTTTCAAAGGCCGGTACGCCAGCAAAAATAGGGCGATGAGCTATCGTCAGTTTACTGTCGATAGAAAGTATGTTGTTGAGACGTTTTTGCAGGTCGGCCCTTAACGTGTCGATATCCATGCCAGGTAGTGGTCTGATATCTATTTGAGTTTCGCAGTGCGAGCAAATTCTGTTGGGGTTGTCGCCACCATGTATAGATCCGATATTCATCGTTGGTGAGGTTATAGCAAAACTTGGGTTTTGGTGTTTGCGTTGTAAGTCATCACGCCATTTTAATAACTCGTTGATGACTTTATGCATCCCTTCGGTGGCGCTAGCGCCTAAATTAGGGTTGCTAGAATGGCCAGCTTGCCCGGTAACAACAAGTGACTCCATCATCACACCTTTATGCATGCGAATGGGTGTTAACCCAGTGGGTTCGCCAATAATGGCATACTTAGCATGATGGAACTGTTTTTTGGTGAGTGCTTGAGCCCCAGTCATTGCACTTTCTTCGTCTGCAGTGGCCAGTATTGTCAGTGGTCGTTTGAAATCCTTAGGATTAAAGCGCGAAGCAACATCGATGGCCAGCGCGAAAAAAGACTTCATGTCAGTACTGCCTAAGCCATAAAAATGGTTGTTTTTTTCGGTAAGTTTAAAGGGGTCTTGTTGCCAGTGATGTTCATCATAAGGCACTGTATCGGTATGCCCGGAAAGGACCAAGCCATCTGCACCTTTGTGGTTAGGGCCGATGGTGGCGATGAGATTGGCTTTTCCGGGGTGGTTTGAAAGCGGTTCAACTGAGACAGTGAAGCCAAGATTTTCTAACCAATCGGCCAGTAAGTGAATAACTGGAAGGTTGCTCTGGTCGAGCGACTGATTAGTGCTGCTGACTGATGGCGTGCCAATTAAGGCACGCATCATGTCAAGCATATTAAGTGGTGTGATCAAGGCTTATGAGTACAAGCCAAAAAGGAGTGGGATCATCCTAATTAGCTGGTTTTATCAGTCACAGCGCCTTCTGAAGCTGAACTGACCAATTTTGCATATTTGGAAAGAACGCCACGTGTGTAACGCGGTTTAGGTTGTTTCCAATTTGCAAGACGTTGTTGAATGACTTCATCGTCTAGGTGCAGACGTAACTCATTTTTTACGCTATCAATCGTAATCGTGTCGCCATCTTCAACAATAGCGATAGCCCCACCTTGAAACGCCTCGGGAGTGATATGGCCCACCACAAAACCATGTGTTCCACCAGAAAAACGGCCATCAGTGATAAAGGCAACTTTATCGCCCAGTCCTCTGCCCATAATGGCTGATGTTGGCGCTAACATTTCTCTCATGCCAGGGCCGCCTTTAGGCCCTTCGTAGCGTATAACCAAAACATCGCCTTCCTTGATGGATCCACTAAGGATGCTGGCCATCGAATCTTCTTCAGAGTCGAAGACGCGAGCGGTTCCTGTAAAACCAAGACCTTCTTTGCCGGTAATTTTAGCGACAGCGCCTTCGGAGGCAAGGTTACCGTGAAGGACAACGAGGTGACTGTCTTTCTTGATGGCATTGTCTAGCGAATGAATAACATCTTGATCATCTGGGTAAGGCGCAACATCAGCTAAGTTTTCAGCTAGCGTTTTACCTGTAACGGTTAAACAATCACCATGCAATAAACCAGCATCTAAGAGTATTTTCATTAATGGTTGAATGCCACCAATTTCAATTAGTTCACCCATGGAATATTTTCCACTGGGTTTTAAGTCGGCGACCATTGGCACGCGTTTACCGATTTCGGTAAAGTCGTTTAATTTAAGGTCAACGTTGGCGCTATGTGCCATTGCTAATAGGTGAAGAACAGCATTGGTTGATCCGCCTAGGGCAATCACAACGGTAATAGCGTTTTCAAAGGCTTTACGGGTCATGATATCGCGAGGCTTGATGTCGAGCTCTAGTAATTTTAAAACAGCTTTACCGGCATCTTCACAATCTTTTTTCTTGTCCGTTGAAATAGCTGCTTGAGCAGAACTGTTCGGCAAGCTCATGCCCATCGCTTCAATAGCAGAGGCCATGGTGTTTGCGGTGTACATGCCTCCGCATGAGCCAGCACCAGGAATCGCTTTTGATTCGATGGCGTGCAATTCGTCGTCATCAATCAGGTTATTTGCACGAGCGCCTACGGCCTCAAAAACTGAGATGACATCTAATTTACGTTGTTTATGGCAGCCCGATAAAATAGTACCGCCGTAAACAAAAATAGCTGGGCGATTTAGACGCGCTAATGCAATCATGCAACCGGGCATGTTTTTATCACAACCACCAATAGCAACAACACCATCAAAACCTTGACAGCCAACTACAGTTTCAATCGAATCGGCGATCACTTCACGAGACGTCAGCGAGTACTTCATGCCTTCGGTGCCCATTGAAATACCATCAGAAATGGTGATGGTGTTAAAAATAACCCCTTTACCACCGGCTGCATTAACGCCTTTGGCTGCGTCATCGGCTAGGCCATTAATGTGCATATTACACGGGGTCACCATTGCCCATGTGGAGGCGACGCCGACTTGTGGTTTTTTGAAATCTTCATCATTAAAGCCAACCGCATGAAGCATTGCACGACTCGGTGCGCGTTCCATACCATCCACTACTTGGGAGGAAAATTTTCTGCTATCGTTCTTTTTGTCTGACATATTGTGCTCGTATAAGTTGGGTTAATTAGAATGAAGATTGCCAAGATGATTTTTTACGCCAACTAACTTTTGGAAGTATAAAACCAAGGATAATACCAAGTAGTAAGACGCCGGAGCCGACTAGGAACCAATCTAACGCGTCACTATTTATCAGCATATCATTTTCTCTTTTCAGGCTTTCTAGTTCGCGTTCAATCGTTACGACGCGTTGTTGAAGCTGGTTACGTTCTTCAAGAATTTGCACGGCATTACTGGAGGTTTCCTTTAATTGTGCTAATTCACGTGATAATGCAGTGTTGATTTCTTTTAACTCAGATGTTTCGGTATCTAGGCTGCCTTTTTCTGAGCTCAGCTGAGTCAATTGTTGGCTGGCATCGCTGAACTTGGTTTTAAGCGCTGCCAGCTCGGCTTCAGCCTTGGCTAAACGAGATTTGGCTGAAGGGGTTTTGTTTAATAACCGTGATAAAACCCAGCCTTCGCGCGAGTTACCTAGTTTGATTTTTGAATAACCGGATGGTCGGTCAGTCTCGATCACGTTGACCATTTTGCCGCTTTTTAGTGTGGCGATAATACGGTGCTTAGAGCTTTTGCCAGAGCGAACCATGATTTCGAGCTCATCTGAGACATAAGCGGGTTGCGCCATGATGGCAGTACTTGTTAAAAGAGTGAGGATCAATAGTATTTTTTTCACAAAACGACCTTTATAAGTAAGGATTGGATTCATTATTCCATTAAAAATTCTAGTAGTGCTTTTTGAGCATGCAAGCGATTTTCAGCTTCGTCCCAAACAACACTTTGTTTTCCGTCAAGCACTTCTGGGCTAACCTCTTCGCCACGGTGAGCAGGTAAACAATGCATAAATAAAGCATCAGGCTTGGCAACAGACATCAGTGCTGAATTAACTTGATACTCTTTGAAGGCTTGCTCGCGTACTTTTTGCTCTTCTTCTTGCCCCATGCTGGCCCAAACATCGGTGACAACAAGGTCAGCGTCACGGGCGGCTAGTTTAGCATCTTGAAAAAGTTCTACATGACTAGCCGTGGCGGAAAGTAAGGCTTGCTCTGGTTCGTAACCGACCGGGCAGGCAATAGTGAGTTGGAAGTCGAGTAATTTTGCCGCATTCATATATGATTGGCACATATTGTTTCCATCACCAACCCAGCACACACGTTTCCCTTTGATATCGCCACGTAATTCAAACCAGGTTTGTAAATCGGCCAATAACTGACAAGGGTGGAAACGATCGGTTAAGCCATTGATCACAGGCACTTTGGAGTTGCTTGCAAATGTAGTCACGGTTTCGTGGTTGTTGGTACGTAACATGATACCGTCTACCATGCGGGAAATTACACGCGCAGAATCTGCAATGGGTTCGCCTCGTCCTAGTTGCGTGTCGCGAGGGGACAAAAATAATGCGCTACCACCGAACTGCGTCATGCCGGTTTCAAATGAGATGCGAGTGCGGGTTGATGATTTTTCAAAAATCATCGCGAGAACTTTATTCTTTAAGGGCTCATGAATAATGCCATCAACACGCATTTTTTTTAATTCGATAGCGCGCTGGATGATTGAGCGTAACTCGTCGGCGCTTAAATCGTTCAGGGTAATAAAATGACGTGGTTTCACCATAATAGATACTTTACAGAAAGAATGGGTTAGTGGGCAATAATCAAGTCGCTAACCAATGTGGTTATTTGTGCGGCTTCATCATCGCTAATAGTGAGCGGCGGCAGTAATCGCACTGTATTGCCGGCGGCTACATTAATGAGTAACTTCTTTTCAAGCGCTTTATTGACCAAGTCCAAACAGGGGGTTGATAGCTCAATGCCAATCATTAGCCCTTTTTGCCTAATCTCTACAACGTGCTCGCAGTGTTTTAGGTTTAACTTAAATGCTTCAGCCATTTGAGTGCCTAGCTGGGTGGCGCGGCTGGCGAGTTGATCACGTTCTACAATTTCAATAACTTTTAAAGCAGCAGCGCAGGCGAGTGGATTGCCACCAAATGTTGAGCCATGGCTGCCAGCAGTGAGCAAGCCGGTGGCTTTTTTAGACGTCAGGCACGCACCAATAGGTACGCCATTTCCTAAGCCCTTGGCCATTGTAACAACGTCGGCTTGGATGCCATTTTGTTGGCTGGCTAAGAAGCTGCCGGTGCGGCCAACACCAGTTTGCACTTCATCCAGCATAAGTAGCCAGTCATTCTTTTCGCACAAGTCACTTAATTTATTAAGGTAGTCTGCGCTAGGAATGTTAACCCCACTTTCACCTTGGATGGGTTCAACAAGCACAGCGACGATATTGGGCAACTGTTTTGAAAGCGTGTCGAGAGCGTTGATGTCGTTGTATGGGGCATGATAAAAGCCCTCTGGAAGCGGCGAGAAGCCCTCTTTTATTGCCAAATTACCAGTTGCTGTTAGGGTCGCTAATGTACGGCCGTGAAAGCTTTTATCCATAGTAACGATAATAGGGTTTTGGATATTTTTGCTGTGAGCAAAGCGACGGGCTATTTTAATAGCGGCTTCATTAGCTTCTGCACCTGAATTAGCAAAAAAAACATCATTCATGCCAGTGAGCTCGCAAAGCTTGTCAGCCAGTTTTTCTTGTTTATCAATATAATAAAGGTTCGAGGTGTGCATTAGCGTATGGGCTTGATCACTGATGGCACTAGCGACCTCTGGGTGAGCATGACCTAAACCACAAACAGCAATGCCTGATAGAGCATCAAGGTATTTATTGCCGTTTTCGTCCCACAGCCAAGCTCCTTCGCCTTTGAGAAAGCGAACCGGCATTGAAGCGTAAGTTGGCATAATATGGTGGTGCATAACGAACCTTATCAAGTTGTATTATGGTACAAAAACAAAGGCAGCCAAATCTGGCTGCCTATTTTGTTGATCTATCATTATAATTCTCTATATGAAAATCAGCAACTAATCAACTATGGATGCCATTGAGTTAAGTATCTTTTCAAGTCGAATTGAGTCTATTTGCGATGAAATGGGGGCCGTTTTACAGAGGGCAGCCTTTTCGCCAAACATAAAAGATCGTTTGGATTTTTCATGCGCAATTTTTGATGAGCAAGGTCAATTGTGTGCGCAAGCTGCCCATATTCCCGTTCATTTAGGCAGTATGGCGTACGCAATGCAAGATATTGTTGAGCAGGTAGATTGGCAGCCTGGTGATATGCTGGCACTTAATGACCCTTACTTAGGTGGAACGCATTTGCCTGACGTGACGCTGGTATGCCCTGTATATATGAATGGGAGGCGAGTTGGATTTGTTGCTAATCGTGCACATCATGCCGATATAGGTGCCGAATCGCCAGGTTCTATGCCATTGGCAACGCATTTAGATGAAGAGGGGCTGGTTATTTCACCGACAAAGATTATGCGAGGTAACCAAGTATCTGCGGAGTTTGAACAAATAAAGCAGGCATTACGTCATACGATTGAATCCACTGGAGACTTTAATGCGCAAATCAGTGCAAACCAGCGAGGGGCGCAAAGATTATTGTCTGTTGTGGAGGACATGGGTGCTGAGAAATATGAGCGGGCATTAACACACCTTAATGAGTATGGTGATCGTTTGATGTTGCAATTATTACAGCGTATTCCAGTCGGAGTTTATCATTTTGAGGATGTCATGGATGATGATGGTCTAGGTGCTAAAGATATCAAGATCAAACTCAGTTTAACAATCAATAACAGCGAGGTTATTGCTAACTTTGCGGGTACAGCCAGCCAGGTGACAGGTAATATCAATTGTCCTTTATCAGTAGTGGCGGCGGCTGTTTACTACGTCTTCAGATGCTTAATGCCAGTTAATACTCCGGCGTGCTTTGGTGTTTATCGTCGAATTAAAATAATAGCGGAACACGGTTCGTTGATTAATGCGATAAAGCCTGCTGCCGTGGCAGCTGGGAATGTGGAAACCAGCACGCGATTGGTGGATGTGGTGATCGGCGCGTTAGCGCAGGCTGTTCCAGAAGAGCTTCCGGCCGCTAGCCACGGCAGCATGAATAATGTGGCAATGGGCGCTAAAACTGAGGGTGTTAGTTGGAATTACTATGAAACGATTGGTGGTGGAATGGGCGGGGGCGCCCTGTTTGATGGTTTATCAGCGGTGCAAACACACATGACCAATACCCTAAACACGCCTATTGAGTCTTTAGAGATGCATTACCCTCTTAGGGTTAAGCGTTATCAGGTCCGCAGTGGGTCGGGTGGAGAAGGAAAAACTAAAGGTGGCAATGGGTTGATTAGAGAAATAGAGTTCTTGAAACCGGCGCATATTACTTTGTTAACAGAACGAAGGAGGCATAAACCATGGGGGGTATTAGGTGGGCAGGCAGGAAAGTGTGGTGAAAACTGGCTAAATGAAACGCGTTTAGCCGCAAAAGTTAGCGTGGATGTTAGTGTGGGTGACTGCTTGGCAATTAAAACACCGGGCGGTGGAGGCTATGGAGTTTAGACTTATTCTAAATATTCAGGGTATAATTCAAGAAATTGTTTTTAAAAGGTGTCGATATGTCTGTAAATGAACGAATAGAAGATCAACTAAAAAATCACGCCGTTTTATTGTATATGAAAGGCACGCCGTATTTTCCGCAGTGTGGCTTTTCGAGTAAGGCGGTGCAAATTTTACAAGCATGTGAAGTCGAATTTGCTTACGTTAATATTTTTGATGATGACGAAATACGCGAAGGCCTGAAAGAATATTCAAGCTGGCCAACATTCCCTCAGCTTTATGCAAACGGCGAATTAGTCGGAGGTGCTGATATTATGATTGAAATGTTTGAAAGCGGAGAGCTGAAAACTATGCTGGATAAAATTAAGGCTGCTTAGCAAAGGCATCCCATTGATTAACGATCTTACAAAATAAAATAGCGGTTTGCTCGGCGTCATATAGCGCCGAGTGGGCTTGCTCACTATCCCAGTCCATGCCAGCTGCTTTGGCGGCCTTAGCTAATACCGTTTGGCCGTATGCGAGCCCACCTAAAGTAGCCGTATCAAATGTGCTAAAAGGGTGAAAAGGATTTCGTTTGATTTGTGTGCGTTCTACCGCGGCATTCATAAAACCAATATCAAAAGCAGGGTTGTGCCCAACCAAAATAGCACGGGTGCATTGTTGTGCTTTTACAGCTGCCCTTACGGGGGCAAATAACTTCCTAAGAGCTTCTTTTTCATCAATTGCTAAGCGGAAAGGGTGATACGGGTCAATACCGTTGAACTTTAATGCAGCAGGGTCAAGGTTAGCGCCTTCAAAGGGGATGATGTGCTCACGATGAGATGATTCAATAATAAGCTGCCCCGATTCGTCCATAGCGGGAATGACAACTGCCATTTCAAGCAAAGCATCTGTTGTGGCATTAAACCCGGCGGTTTCAAGGTCAACGATGACGGGTAGATAACTACGAAAACGATTGGCCATCGTGTTTACATCAGAATTTAGCATTTTCTCTAGACTAACAATTTAGGAATATTTCGCTATAATAAGTCAAGCAGCCTTTGGCGGCTTTATAAAGTTGCATTAAAAATTACTAAGAGAGAGTTCTCATGAGATTATCGGTGTGTTTTAGAAAAGGAATTGTGTGTATGTTTGTTGCCATGGCGGCTTTATTGTCCGGCTGTGCATCGCTAACCTCACAAGAAGAAAATGACCCTTTAGAGTTTGTGAATAGGGGCGTGTACAAGTTTAATCAAAAAGCAGATGAATATGTTCTTGAGCCTGTTGCAAAAGGTTACCAGTATGTAACACCTGATATTGTCGACCAAAGCATTACGAACTTCTTTAGTAATTTAGATGACGTGGTGGTATTTGTTAATGACATTCTACAGCTTAAGTTTAATCAAGCCTTGTCGGATGGTGGTCGTGTGCTAGTTAACACAACGGTGGGTGTGCTTGGTTTTGTTGATATGGCTACTGACATGGGGATGCCAAAAAACAATGAAGATTTTGGGCAAACATTAGGGGCTTACGGCGTAGGCACAGGGCCATATGTTGTGCTGCCTATTTTAGGGTCAAGTACGTTGCGTGACACGCTAGGTATTTATGCAGATACGTTTGTTGACCCTATTCAGCAAATTGATGATTCTGATGCAAGGTGGGCGACGATGGTGCTCAAAGGTGTAGATACCCGCGCTGATTTGATTAGAGCAAAGAAAATTGCAGACCAAGCTGCGTTAGACCCATATGAGTTTGAAAGGAGTGCGCACTTCCAGCGTCGTAATTATTTAATTTACGATGGAAATCCTCCGTTGGATGATGAAGATATTTTCGATGACGAATAATTAGAGTACACAAAAAAGCCCCGTTTAAACGGGGCTTTTTTTATTGCTTTAGCTACAGCCTAAAGGTTATTTTATTTTCCACTGTAAAGGGGTTTCCTGACGAAAAGGCGTTAACGATTGTGTGCCAAAAGAATAGCTAGGCGGTGCTTGCCAGCTTTCTTTGCTGAGTGTCAACGTCTGTTTGTTTCTTGGTAAGCGATAAAAATCGGGCCCATAAAAACTACTGAACCCCTCCAGCTTATTTAGAGCGCCTTCTTTCTCAAAGGCCTCTGCATAAAGCTCAATAGCGGCATAAGCAGTAAAGCAACCTGCGCAGCCGCACTGGTTTTCTTTGGCCGTTGTTGCGTGGGGGGCGCTGTCGGTGCCTAAAAAGAATTTCGGGTTGCCACTGGTGGCCGCTTTAATCAATGCTTGCCTATGTGTTTCACGTTTTAAGATGGGTAGGCAGTAATTGTGTGGACGGATGCCGCCCGCTAATAAGTCGTTACGGTTGAAAAGGAGGTGTTGTGGTGTCAACGTGGCGGCGGTGTAGTTGTTTTCAAGTACAAAATCAACGGACTGCTGCGTTGTGGCATGTTCTAAAACAATGCGTAGCTCAGGAAATGTCTTTCTGATAGAGGTAAGGTATTTATCGATAAAGGCTTTTTCCCGGTCAAAAATATCAATATCTGTATCGGTGACCTCTGCATGGACCAATAACGGGAGATCATGTTTTTGCATTTCTTCTAACACAGGAAAGAGTGCAGATACATCTGCGACACCGTTAGATGAGTTAGTGGTGGCGCCTGCGGGGTATAGTTTTGCTGCAAAAATATAGTCACTTTGGCTGGCCTGTTTGATGTCTTCGATCGAGGTGTCGTTGGTGAGGTAGATCGTCATCAATGGTTGAAAGCTGCTTTTTTCTGGTAAAGCGTCTAAAATTCGTTGTCGATAAGCACTGGCTCGTTCAGCATTAACAATAGGTTGTGCCAAATTAGGCATCACAATGGCTCGTTGAAATTGCCGGGCACTAAAAGCAACCGTTGTGTTGAGGGCGGGGCCGTCGCGTAAATGTAAATGCCAATCGTCTGGTTTAGTAATGGTCAGTTGAGTCGTCATATTTGTATCAATCGCATGATGAAGCTATAAAAGTGCGTTTATTTTACATACATTGCTTGCTATAGACCTCGTAAATCATTGAAAATACCCAGTTGTGTTTAGTGCAAGCGTATAACAAGAACAACCGATCAGTATTTGGAGTGAAAGAAATATGCCTATATATGAATACCAATGCGATGCATGTAAGCATCGTTGTGAAGCATTGCGTAAAATAAGTGATGCGCCATTAACAAAGTGCCCTGAATGTGGGGAAGATGCATTGAGCAAGCTTATGTCAGCCTCAGGCTTTCGTTTAAAAGGCGACGGCTGGTATGAAACAGACTTTAAAAGTGGAAAAAAGAAGAATTTAGCAGAAGGCTCATCAAAAAAGTCGAGCGAGACTAAATAATTACAGGCCTTTTCTGAAAAAGGTATATCTAGCGTGATAACTGTCAGGCTACTCAAAAAAACATAACGGTAAGGAAATAAAGATGATGCGTAGTCATTATTGTGGTGACATTAACGAAAACCACTTAGGGCAGGAAGTTGAGATTTGTGGTTGGGTACATAGACGGCGCGACCATGGTGGCGTCATTTTTATCGATTTACGTGACCGTGAAGGTATTGTACAAGTGGTGTTTGATCCAGATCGCGCTGATTCTTTCGCCACTGCCGAAACCGTGCGTGGTGAGTATGTATTAAAACTAAAAGGCCGTGTTCGCCCGCGACCAGAAGGTACTATTAACCCTAAAATGAAAACCGGTAAGGTTGAGTTATTAGGGTTAGAGCTAGAAATTCTTAATCGTTCAGAAACCACGCCAATTCAAGTTGATGGCGATATTGAAGTGAACGAAGAAACGCGTTTACGTTACCGTTATATAGATTTGCGTCGCCCAGAAATGCTAGAAAAAATTCGCTTGCGACGCGATGTAACGCTTAATTTACGTCGCTTTTTAGAAGACGAGGGTTTCTACGAAATTGAAACGCCTTTCTTAACAAAAGCAACGCCGGAAGGTGCGCGTGATTACTTGGTGCCGAGCCGTACGCATGAGAATAGTTTTTTTGCCCTGCCTCAATCGCCACAGTTGTTTAAACAGCTGCTTATGATTGCTGGTATGGATCGCTACTATCAAGTTGTACGTTGCTTTCGTGATGAAGACCTTAGAGCGGATCGTCAGCCAGAATTTACCCAGCTAGATATCGAAACTTCTTTTATGGATGAAGGCGAGATAATGGGCTTAATGGAAGGCATGGTTAGGCGTTTATTTAACGAGGTTATCAATGTGAAATTGCCAGAGCAATTTCCGCAGATGACGTACGAAAAAGCTATGGATGTGTATGGCACTGACCGTCCTGACTTGCGTAACCCATTGGTGTTAACTGATGTAGCTGATTTGATGGCAGCGGTTGAATTTAAAGTATTTTCTGGCCCGGCAAATAGTGATGATGGCCGTGTGGCGGCGCTTCGTGTGCCAGGAGCGAGTAGCCTGAGTCGTAAGGATATCGATGGTTACACTAAATTTGTTAGCATTTATGGCGCAAAGGGTTTGGCGTATATCAAAGTTAATGATCGTGCGGCTGGTATTGAAGGGCTGCAATCGCCTATTTTGAAATTCCTGCCTGATGATGTAGTTGAAAACATCATGGACAGAACTGGCGCACAAACAGGGGACATTGTTTTCTTTGGAGCCGATAAAACTAAGGTTGTTAATGAAGCATTGGGTGCTTTACGTGACAAAATTGGTCAAGATCAAGGTCTATTGGAAGGTGATTGGAAACCTGTTTGGGTGGTTGATTTCCCAATGTTCGACTGGGATGAAAAATCAAGTCGCTGGAATGCTATTCATCACCCATTTACTGCACCTTCTTGTGATGCTGATGAGCTTAAAGCGAATACAGGTAAGGCCTTGTCTAGAGCGTACGATTTAGTGCTTAACGGTACTGAAGTAGGTGGTGGCTCCATCCGTATTCATAAAACCGATATGCAGCAAGTGGTATTTGATTTGCTAGGAATGGACGCAGTGGAATCACAGGAAAAGTTTGGCTTCCTGTTGGATGCCTTAAAGTATGGGTGCCCTCCACATGGCGGTATGGCGTTTGGTTTAGATCGCTTGGTGATGCTGATGTCAGGTGCATCGACTATTCGTGACGTAATGGCGTTCCCTAAAACACAAACAGCTGCATGCCCGTTGACATCTGCACCGGCGACGGTTAGTGATGCTCAGTTAAAGGAGCTTGGTATTCGTTTAAGAAAACCCCCTGTGGTTGAAGAAAAATAAGGATCTGTGATGGCACTTGCTATACAAAATTATTCATTATTGAGCGACGAAGAATGTGATCAACGCATTCAAGCAGCTAAAGAAAAACTGGGTGAGCGATGTGTCATTTTAGGCCACCATTATCAGCGTAATGAGGTGTTTAAACACGCCGATGTAAGTGGTGACTCACTTAAGCTGTCTAAGTATGCAGCAGAGTCTAAAGCAGAATATATTGTGTTTTGTGGCGTACATTTTATGGCGGAGGTGTCAGATATACTGTCACGCCCAGAACAAATAACAGTGTTACCAGATCTAGCAGCTGGCTGCTCTATGGCAGATATGGCAAACCGTGCCAATGTAGAGCGTAGTTGGAAAGAATTAAATACTCTGATCAATGCAGATGAGCAAGTCACGCCTGTTACTTACATTAATTCTGCGGCAGACTTAAAAGCGTTTTGTGGCCGGCATGAAGGCATTGTGTGTACGTCTTCGAATGCAGAGCAAGTACTTAATTGGTGTTTTGATAAACGCGAAAAAATATTATTCTTCCCCGATGAGCATCTGGGCAGAAATACCGGCTATAGAATGGGTATCGCGCAAGAAGACATGGTGGTTTGGAACTTCAATCAACCACTTGGCGGCCTAACAAAAGAGCAAATCAACAATGCAAAAATGATCTTATGGAAAGGCTTTTGCTCGGTTCATCAAATGTTCCAAGAAAAGCAAATAGATGATTTCAAAAAGAAACACCCAGAAACCATAGTGATAGCTCACCCAGAGGCTAACTTTGAAGTGTGTGAAAAAGCGGATTATGTCGGTTCAACGGAAATGATTCTTAAAACCATCCGCGAAGCAAAACCTAATACCCGTTGGTTGGTTGCAACCGAATTGAATTTGGTCAACCGCCTAAAAGAAGAAGTGAAAGATCAAGGAAAGCAGGTGCACTTTATGTCGCCTACCGTTGCCATGTGTTCCACCATGTTTAGAACAGACCCGCAGCACCTAGCATGGGTGTTGGAAAACCTTGCGGATGGTCATGTGGTTAATCCTATTAAAGTAGAAGAAAGCGATAAGCTGATGGCTAAAAAGTCATTAGATAATATGTTGTCGCTTTTTTAAAATAGCGTGAAATAAACACTGATTCTGAAGTTGGGTAGGTTGGTGCTGAGGCACGAAGCCCAACAAAATATCGAAGAAGCTACGGCGATATGCTCAGCGCTGAAGCGTCGCATTGCAAGGTATAAGGATGTTCGGAGCTGTGCAAATCCTTCCGCTCTACTAATCTACGCGCTTCGTGGGAAACAGAATACTCTGTGTCATAGCGAAGCCGTCTCGCGAAATAACGAAAAAACAAGCGAATACTTTAATTGACAGAAATCAAGCTGGCTGACCCCTTGATTTCTCTAAAATGAACTTATCTTTGAATCAGCTGAAGCAAAACTTATTAACTGAAATAGCGTTTTGTGTGCTCTTTCAACGGCAAGGACGAGTTGAGCCTAGGGAGCTAAAACGACGAACTAAACCATTCAAATGGCTAACCAGACCTCGGCAAGAAATCATTGGTGAATTATGCCTAAACTGTGCTTAACTTAGTGCCATTCCTGGCTGACCCCTTGATTTCGTATAGAGTCAAGCTCGCTTCTGACTTTTTTAAGAGCGTTGTTAAGAGGTATTTTTACCCCTTTGTTTTTCAACTCAGCTAAAGAAAGAACCTTTTCTGCGGCATCGAATTGATGGTTAGCTATTAAAATGCTAATTATCCTAAATAAAGGCTGAAGGTAATGGGCATTTTTTTCGTGAGCTTTCTGAAAGGCATTTAAGGCAGCTACTTGGTTGCCTTCTGCTTCGAACCCTTTACCTTGCAAGTAGTGATAAAAGGCAACCTCGGGTGCGCCGTGCGTTAATACCATAAGCCATTCCATGTAGTTTGGAAGTAAGGCTAAGCAGCTTTTATTGATTAAGCAATTTGAAATGGTGATTAAGATGCTTTTAGTGGACGGGGTTACCCGCTTTAAACGCAACCTTTTTAAGGCATCAAGTTGTATTTCCATAGGAATGGGTCTATTAAATTTGGACAATAATAACTGGTAATGTAGAGGGTAAGACGCTTCTTGAGTGTCCAGTAAAATAGCTTTTTTTATTGCAGCTTCTGCAATATCGTTATTTCCAGCTTTTAAATTAACGTTGCTATGAAGTAGCTGAATAGCTGGAGACAATGGGTTATGTATAGATTCAAAATAGCTGAGATTTTGAAATGAGCTCCATTGATAAGCTTTGAGTAATGTTGTGCCGCCAACTATGGTTAGGATTAAGCTCAAAAAGACTATTGCTTTCTTGCTGTTAAAGAACTTGGCAGGTATTAGAGAATAAAGACTAAGGATGATGCCAAAAGAGGGTAAATAGTTCCGATGCTCATGCATTATTTCTAAAGCAATAATACTTGATTCAATGAGGTGCCCGGTAAAGAACCATGCAATTCCAAATGAAAATAAGGGGTTCTTCTTACGAAATTTTACAGCGATAAAGGCAAGGGCGAATAAAAAAAATATCGAGCTCAGCGTGCTAATGGGGGATGTAATTGACGTTGAGATAGCTTTGTCATCATGAAATAAACTAAATGAGTTTATCTTTGGTATTGCGATCATATACAGGTAAGAGCTAATAACTCTGGTTTCTGTTAATAATCGCTCGTACATTGTAAAAGAACGAGTCTGGTAGCCAGACTGGGCGAAAGTAAATATTGTAAAGATACAGTAGATAAATGTTGTTGTTAATAGAGCCCTTGTTAACGCATTGCATTTCTGGGGTAAATTGAGGAGGATTGGGTTTCGAAAAAGCAGCAGTTCTATCAATAAAATGAGTAGCGGCAGTGAGGCTGCATTTTCTTTACTCAATAGGGCGAGTACCCAGCACGCGAAGCTTAGTATGAAAAGGTTGAGATAAGAAAAACGAGAGTGCTGATGAGTTAGTGCGTGGCGACCTTTTAAATACAATATTATTGAAACAAGGCCAAATAGAGTAGCGAGGGAGGTCATGCGCTGCACAATATAAAGTACGCTTGTTAAATTGATGGGGTGCAAGGCCCATAAGCTTGCAATAAATAAAGCCATGTAGAAAGGTGGCGTATATTTATGGTGGGTTGTGTTATTTATTATGCCAATTAGTCTAAAGCACAAAAAGAAAATCAAAAAGCTATTGATGGCATGGATAATTATGTTGGTGACTTTAAATGCTGGCGCATAGAGTCCATCAGCAAAATAATAATTTAAAGCAAAACTGATCATCGGAATGGGTCTTTTTAGCGGGCCAGCGGTACCTGATTGTGCGCTGCCAGTTATGCTTTCAGCGCTAAGTTCAGAAATATGGATGAGAGAGTTATCTAAAATGCTGCCTTGGTCGTCAAAGACAAAAGGACCAAAAATACCGGGTAAATAAACGGCGCTACATACGAGTAGGGCAAGAAAGAGGGTTAATTGATGAGTCTTCTTAATCATAAAAAAAGGCGGCTAATATAGCCGCCTTTTAGTTAAAGCTAGCTATTAACGTTTAGGTTTAAATTTGGTTTGTATGCCGTTTGCGGTAGTGCAAGCACCACTGACAGCAGTAGTATTTGCCAGTGTAGCTGCTGTGGCTTTATCCACTAGCACAGGGCTTGCAGGAGCTAAAGCCGTGGTGTCTGCAATTTCGCCAGCTACAGCCCAGGTAAGGTTGCTAGTCGTTGCACTGCTTAAATAAGGTATATATTGAAAGCATTTGCCTTTTGCATCTCCTAGAGCAGTGACTGTTCTTAGTTGAACAGTAATGCGAGGAAGAGCGGTTGTTCCAGTAATGCTGAGATCGCTGACATATTGGCTAGATAAAGAACTAAGGCCAAGGGAGGCGTTGCCTATAGTGCTGCCAGTAAGGAAGGCGTCTGCTAGGGTTCCATTTTCGCTCCAGTAAACCTCCATAGCGGTTTTAAATGAGCCGGAAAGTGACGCGCCCTCTGAGACGCGTGATTTAATCGTGTAATCTTGGTAAGCAGGAATAGCCAAAGCAGCCAAAATACCGATAATCGCAACTACAATCATGAGTTCGATCAAGGTGAAGCCCTTTTGAGCGCTATGTTTTATTGTTTGTAGATTTTTCATGTTGATATCCTTATTAATATGTCATAAATTTATATTGCAAAAAGTATAAAGCATTTTGTGTGCCGCTTATCTGTATTTATTAAATTATGCTAATAACCTATTGATTTTGTTTGTTTAAAATAGTTTTTTAATTTTTCGTCTACATCTTTCTAAAGTGTTTTATGTCATAAAGTGACGCTGAGGGTCATTTAGTGCTTAAGTGTCTAAGCCTAGTTTTTTTAGTCGGTATCGTAAGGCACGAAAGGTAATACCTAGGTCTTTTGCTGCGGCTGTTTTGTTCCAGCGTGTTTTTTCTAATGCATTGACGATGGCTTCTTTTTCCAGTGTGCCAAGGTAATCTTCCAGTGGTGCGTCTGATGATTCGCCACTTGCATTGGGCGATGACGCTGGGGTATTGATTGAGTTAGGTATGTTATGCGGGGTTTCGGGCAGCTGTAAATCTGCCTGGTGAATAAGCCCATTTTCACATAGGGTAAATGCACGTTCGAGTATGTTTTCTAGTTCGCGTACATTGCCAGGGAAGGGGTACTTTGTTAGGGCTTTTAGCGCATTTTCACTAAGGCTTATAGTAGTATTGCCATGTTCGGTATTTAATTTTTGTAAAATATGGGTGGTGAGCTGCTGGATGTCTTCCTTGCGTTCGCGCAGAGCTGGCAAAGGGAGTTCGATGACATTAATGCGGTAATATAAATCCTGTCGAAAGCTCCCTTTTTCAACGAGTTCGCTTAAGTTTTTATGAGTGGCACACAAAACCCTGGTGTCGATCACGGTTTCAGTGTCACTGCCGATGGGACGGATGGATTTTTCTTGTATGGCCCGTAATAATTTAACTTGCATGTGTAGAGGGAGGTCGGCGATCTCATCTAAAAATAAAGTGCCACCATGAGAAAGTTGGAATAGCCCCTTTTTATCAGCGATAGCGCCGGTAAAACTGCCTTTTTTATGGCCAAAAAACTCACTTTCCATCAGTTCATGGGGGATGGCGCCGCAGTTAATGGGGACAAAAGCTTGATTAGCCCGAGGGCCTTTTTCATGAATTAGCTTGGCAACTAATTCTTTACCGGTGCCTGATTCACCACTGATATAGATGGGTGCTTGGCTGCGAGCAAGCTTTGCAATTTTGGCGCGTACGTTAGCCATCATCACAGAGTCTCCCAATAATTGATCGCGACTTCGTCGATCAACAGGTTCAACAGTATCGTTAATTTTTATGGCGGAGCTAACAAGGTTTTTTAAGCTTTTTAAGTCAACCGGTTTGGAAACAAAATCAAAGGCACCTAGCTTGAGGGCTTTGATAGCAACTTCCATACTGCCAAAAGCGGTAATAACAGCGGTGGGTGTGCTGGGGTAGTGTGTTTGTACGTGCTTAACCAGCTCTAAGCCGTTACCGTCTGGTAATTGCAGGTCGGTTAGGCAAATATCAAAAGAGTGGGTCTTTAACAGCAGCTTAGCTTCGCTAAGGTCGTGTGCTGGTTTGCTGGCGATGCCCATGCGTGACAGGGTAATTTCCAGCAACTCTAAAATGTCCGGTTCATCGTCGACAATAAGGGCGAGTGTTTGCGGCATTATCTGTTAAGAATGTTTAAATAAAAGGGTGAAGCAACTACCACCATTGGGGTTGGCTTGGTAACTTAATTTAGCATGGTTAAGTTCGGCTAGTTGACTGGAGATGTAAAGCCCAAGCCCTGTTCCTGAAGGGGATGTTGTGAAAAAGGGCTCAAAAATTTGTTCTGCTGTGGTTTCGTCCATGCCTTTACCTGCATCAGTGATTGAGATGTAAACCTGTTGATTGATAGGACTTATGCCTATCTGCATATAAATTATTTGTTGTTTGTCGACAAGTTGGCCATATTTTAGAGCGTTGCTACAAAGGTTGTCGATAATTTGTTTTAAATGGTTATTGTCAAATTGAATGGTTTTAACGTTCTGAGCAATGTTGATTTGTATGGGAGAGGTTTGCAAACCAAACTGTTCCATAAACTCTTTATCAAAATCGGCAATCCACTTGTCGAGTTTGATAGTTTCAATGTGGCTATCTTCTTGTCGTGAAAGTTGGAGTATGCTTTTTACAATACTGTTCACCCTATTGGTATGGTTATGGATAATATCGAGTAGTCGTAGGTCTTCTTTTTTAATAGAGGTGGATTCGGATAATAACTCGCCGGCATGGCTAATAGCACCGAGAGGGTTTCTAATTTCATGAGCAATGCTCGCGGTGAGTCGACCCAGCGAAGCTAGTTTTTCTTGTTGCACCTGTAGCTCAATGGTTGAAAGGTCATCCAAAAAAATGATGTAGGCGTTGTCAGCAAGGTTGTGTAATTGGCTGAAGCGCAGCTTAGTTCGAGGTGAGTGGGCGCTTGCGGCAATATCGGCACTGCTTTGGTTAGGGTCTCTTAACCAGCGCGTAAATAATTGCCAACACTCAGGCGATATGTCTGGCAAGGCTGCGCCAATAGTAATGGGGTGTTCAATGAGAGTCTTGGCAGCATCATTAGCAAGGCGTACTTTATTGTGGTGGTCAACAACGATGATGCCAGATTGAAGGTGTTTAATAATGTAATCATTTAAATGAATAAGTTCATCAATTTCTCGGCTTTGTAACTGGGCTATTTGCTCTGATTTTTCAACGCGCTTTGCAAGTACTAACGCAAGGATTGAAATAGTGAAAAAAGAGGCGCTTAGCACGCCGCCATAGGTATAAGCGGTTTTTGCAAAAATACCGGTGAGGTCAGCATACAATTGCTCGCCAAGCACAGCGAAAGTGGCCATCGCAGCAAAAACTAAGGTGCATTGCCCGCCAGCCAATAAACCGCCAGCGGCAACGCTGACGGCGAGCAGAACCCCTAAGCCACTAGTAATGCCGCCACTAGCATGCATCAGAAAGGTTAAGAAGATAATGTCGGCAATAATTTTAAACTGTACCTGTCGCGTGTATGCAATATACGGTTTGCGAATAAAGACAGTGCTAAATAGGGTGAGTGCAAAATAAGTCAGGCTAACTGCTTGAAAGAGCCCCGGGTTGCTTTGGCCAAAAATCGAAGGCCCAGTGTGACTGGCAAATAAAGTAAAAAATGCACTAGACAATACTAATTGGTAGGCATGGAACACTTTAAGCGTTCGCCAGGCTTGTTCAGCAGGCAGGTAAAAACCGCTCCCAAATGGACATGTTTTGACGAATTCGCTTTGTTTCGGTGCAGAATGCATGGCGTAAATTTAAGTGTCTGGCTGAATTAAATTGTGAAATCTATTAGAATGGACTGGTTAAGTGACTAACAAAAATTAATCATAGAGGAATTTGAATGAATTTACATGAATACCAAGCAAAACAGGTGTTTGCTGAGTTTGGTGTACCCGTACCAGTTGGTAAGCCAGCACGTTCAGTTAAAGAAGCTGTCAATGTTGCAAAAGAGTTAGGCGGTGAGTGTTGGGTAGTTAAAGCCCAAGTTCACGCAGGTGGTCGTGGTAAAGCGGGTGGCGTTAAATTGTGTAAAGGGATAGACGAAGTAGAAGCGTTTAGCAAAAAACTATTGGGCTCTCGCTTGGTGACGCCGCAAACCGATGAAGAAGGTTTGCCTATCGAAATGCTTATTGTCGAGGAAGTTAAGCCTATCGATCGCGAGCTTTATATTAGCGCTGTGGTTGATCGTGGCACTAAACGAATTATGTTTATGGCGTCTGAAGCAGGCGGTATGGATATTGAAGAAGTGGCGGAAGAAACACCAGAGAAAATTTTATTAGCAGCCGTTGATCCTGTTGCTGGCTTACAGCCGTATCAAGCGCGCGATATAGCTTTTAAAATGGGGCTTAAAGGCAAACAAGTTGGGCAGCTGTTTAAAGTCATGTCTGGCATTTTAGCCGTTTTTTGGGCAAAAGATGCGAGCCAAGTTGAAATCAACCCACTAATTGTTAATGGAGATGGTGACTTAGTCGCACTAGATGCAAAAGTTAATTTAGATGATAACGCCGCTTATCGTAACGCCGATATGGTTGCCATGCGTGATCCGTCGCAAGAAGATGAAAAAGAGCATGCAGCACAACAACATGAGTTGAACTATATTACGTTGAACGGCAGCATTGGTTGCATGGTGAATGGTGCAGGTTTAGCGATGGCGACTATGGACTTAGTTAAATTGGAAGGTGGTTTCCCCGCTAACTTCTTAGATGTAGGTGGTGGCGCAACAGCTGAACGTGTGGCTGAAGCGTTTAAACTTATTTTGTCTGATGACAAAGTAAAAGTAGTGTTAGTGAATATTTTTGGCGGCATCGTTCGTTGTAACTTAATTGCTGAAGGTATTATTGAAGCGGTTAAAGAGGTAGGTGTTAGCGTACCGGTAGTGGTTCGTTTAGAAGGCACTAATGCCGATCAAGGGCGTCAGCTATTGAAAGATTCTGGTTTAGATATTATTGCCGCTGATGATTTAACCTTGGCTGCTAAAGCCGCTGTTAAAGCAGCATCTTAATTTAGGGGTATACGATGAGTATTTTAATTAATAAAGACACAAAAGTAATTTGCCAAGGTTTTACAGGTAAACAGGGGACATTCCACTCCGAGCAAGCAATTGCCTATGGAACAAAAGTTGTCGGTGGGGTTACGCCAGGTCGTGGTGGCGAAAAACATTTAGATTTACCTGTTTTTAACACCGTTGCTGATGCGGTTAAGGAAACCGGTGCAACTGCAACAATGATTTACGTGCCACCTCCGTTCGCTGCGGATGCTATTTTAGAAGCTGCAGCTGCAGGTATTGAAGTGATCGTGTGTATCACGGAAGGTATTCCTGTATTGGATATGTTGAAAGTGAAGGCATCGCTTGAGCAATATGAAAACGTAGTGCTAATTGGCCCTAACTGCCCAGGTGTTATTACTCCAGGTGAGTGTAAAATTGGCATTATGCCTGGCTTTATTCATCAAGCTGGTAGTATCGGTGTGGTGTCACGTTCAGGTACGCTTACTTATGAAGCCGTTCATCAAACAACCTCTGCTGGCTTAGGTCAAAGTACTTGTGTAGGTATTGGTGGTGACCCGATTCATGGGATGAACTTTATTGACGTTATTTCACGTTTCGAAGCCGATGAGAATACCAAGGGTATTATCATGGTGGGTGAAATTGGCGGAACGGCGGAAGAAGAAGCTGCAGAATACATCAAAAACAATGTAACGAAGCCTGTTGTTGGTTATATTGCGGGTGTTACAGCGCCTCCGGGTAAACGCATGGGCCATGCTGGTGCGATTGTTTCTGGTGGTCAAGGTACCGCTGAAGCGAAGTTTGCGGCTTTAGAAGAAGCGGGTGTTCACATTGTGAAATCACCCACTGAGATGGGCGCAAAAATGAAGGAAATTTTAGGCTAACTGAGCGTTAAAATTTAAAGTAGTGTAAAAAGGGCTGTAAACTATACAGCCCTTTTTTATGCTAGTAAGAAATTAGGAATAAGCTGTTATGAAATTAGCCTTAGTACAATTTAACCCTATTGTTGGCGATTTAGTAGGCAATGCCAATCGTATCCTTGAGTTTTGCCAGCAAGCGGTGAGCGAGCAGGCCCTTGCAATCGTTTTTCCTGAGTTAGCGATAACCGGTTATCCACCAGAAGACTTGCTGCTTCGAAATGACTTTCTTAACGGTGTTGAAAAACAGCTTGAACGGATATCGTCAGAGTGTCCTTTATTAACCATTGTTATTGGCTACCCAGAAAAAGGCGAAGGCGTATTATTTAACAGTGTTGCTGTTTTGCAAGCCGGTGAGTTAGTGGCCAATTACCGAAAGCAGCAATTGCCGAATTATGGTGTGTTTGACGAAAAACGTTATTTTCAGGCAGGGGCACAAGCATGTACATTTAAGTTAGGCTCAGAGGTAATTGGGCTTAGTGTGTGCGAGGACATCTGGTCATCAAGCGTCTGTGATCAGTTACGCCAGTCTGATGCAACGCTTATTCTTAATTTGAATGCGTCGCCTTTTGAGATTAATAAAGCTGAAAAACGTGAACGTACAGTATGTTCACGAGTGAAGGAAACCGGTTTGCCTATTATTTATCTGAACCAAGTGGGTGGGCAGGATGAGTTGGTGTTTGACGGTTCGTCTTTTGTAATGAATGCAGCAGGCAAGGTTGTGCAGCGCTCAGCAGCTTTTGTTGAGTCAATAAACTATATTGATTTGGACTCATTACGCAACTCAACTTTGGAGGCGAAGCAAGATGCGCAATTGCCTGAACTGGAATCCATTTATCAAGCGCTGGTTTTGGGTGTGCGTGATTACGTAACAAAAAATGGCTTTAAAGGAGCGGTATTGGGTCTGTCTGGCGGTATAGATTCTGCTTTAGTATTGGCTGTTGCGGCTGATGCATTAGGTGGTGATAGTGTCGAAGTGGTCCTCATGCCATCAAAATATACGGCCGATATGAGCAATGAAGATGCGATTAAACAAGCAGAAGCCTTGGGCGTTAAGCATCAAACTATTTCTATTGAACCTGCGGTCAACGCTTTTTCAGCAATGTTAGAACCTGCGTTTGAAGGCCTAAATGCTGACGTGACTGAAGAAAATATTCAGGCACGTAGCCGTGGTGTCGTGTTAATGGCGATTTCAAACAAGAAGCGAAAAATTCTGCTTACAACAGGCAATAAAAGCGAGATGAGTGTTGGTTATGCAACGCTTTACGGTGATATGGCCGGTGGTTTTGCGCCGATAAAGGATGTGCCCAAAATGATGGTATATGCCTTGGCTAAATATCGAAATGAACAATCGCCAGTAATTCCTGACAGAGTGATTGAGCGGCCACCCTCAGCTGAGTTGGCGCCGGATCAAAAAGATGAAGATAGCCTGCCACCTTACCCCGTGTTGGATGATATTCTTGAACGTTATGTTGAACGTGACCAGTCGAGGCGAGAGATATTGGATGCAGGTTATGAACCAGCAATTGTTGATAGAGTACTTCGGCTGGTAGAGCAAAACGAATATAAGCGGCGCCAAGCGCCGCCGGGTGTTAAAATCACCTCACGTGCATTTGGTCGCGAGCGCCGATTCCCAATGACCTCGGGCTTTAATAAGGTGCTTTTTTCTGACGATTAACGCACCTTCTGTTCAGTAGCCAGCTTATTTGTCTAACTCTAAAAACTCCCAGATTTTTTCAGAGGTTGTTTTTTCGTGCGCGTACTTAGGGTTTTCTAAAGGTGGAGTGCCGTTTGGATAGTTCAGGTCGTAAACACGTTGGGCATCAGCGGCTAGGTCGTTCATATTAATGTGCTGGTAGGCGTCGACCATTAATAATAAAGCACGAGGTACGGCTGTGGTGTTTTGGTATTGTTCAATGATATTTTTAGCGCGATTAATGGAGGCAACATAGGCTTTGCGCTTCATATAATAATTGGCGACATTTAATTCATGTAACGCTAGGTTTGATTTAAGTGCAATGATACGTTGCTTTGAATCTGCAACATACTGGCTATTGGGGAAGCGCCTAATCAATGTTGCAAAATCATCTAGCGACTCAATGGCTGCGCCAGGGTCACGTTGAGATTTATCAGTGGGTAAGTAGCGCTCTAGAAAACCGATACCTCGATTAAAATTAATTAAGCCTTTAAGGTAGTACAGGTAATCCACGTTTTTATGGCGAGGGTGAATACGAATGAAACGGTTAGCTGTTGCAATCGCCGACTCTGGTTCATCATTTTTGTAATAAGCGAAGGCTAAGTCAATTTGTGCTTGTTGGGCATATTGGCCAAAGGGGTAGCGAGACTCAAGTCCTTCATATAGCTCAATGGCGTTAATGTAGTTTTCATCATCCAAAGATTTTTTGGCTTCGTCATAAAAGTCCGCTGCGGACCAATTGGCCGTCTTATCGGGAGTATCTATAGGGGTAACAAGATCCATAGTGGAGCATGCGGCCAAGGAGGCCAGCATAAGAATAAGGAAAGCTTTTTTAATCGATGGACGATTCATTAGAGTCATGAGTGAAATAACAAGTTATAAGGAGCTAAACGGTTATAATGCCGGAGCACATCAATTATTACAATCCTATTGGCTTGAAAACTGAACAACAAATAGAATTAATCGTCCCACCTGAAATGGCAGGGCTTCGGCTCGATCAGGCATTAGCTGAGTTATGCCCAGAGTATTCTCGCAGTCGCTTGAAAAGCTGGGTGAACAGCGGCAATATACTGATCGATAATAAAACACTGCGCCCTCGAGACAAGGTTAATGGTGGGGAGGCGGTTATTATTACGCCCATTGCCGATACGTCATTAAATATCAAAGCGGAACCGATCGCGCTTAATATTGTTTATGAGGATGAATCGATGCTGGTGGTAAATAAACCGGCCGGTTTAGTCGTGCATCCTGCAGCGGGTAATTGGGATGGCACATTACAAAATGCTCTATTACATCATGACCCTGCGCTAGAGGGTTTGCCACGAGCGGGCTTGGTGCATCGAATTGATAAAGAAACCAGCGGGTTGCTAATGGTAGCGCGCACCTTAACGGCACATAAGCTATTGGTCGACCAGTTGCAGGCACGTGCTTTTGAGCGTGAATACTTAACGGTGGTGAGGGGGTATATGACGGCCGGTGGCACAGTGGACGCACCCTTAGCGCGACACCCGACTGATCGTAAAAAGTATGCGGTTAGAGAGGGGGGCAAAGAGGCCATCACTCACTATCGAGTTGCGCAACGTTTTGCAAAACATACCTTATTAAAAGTGAACCTTGAAACAGGGCGTACTCACCAAATTCGAGTTCATATGAGTCATATAAACCACGCTATCGTTGGTGACCAAGTATATGGTGGACGTTTTAAACCCTTGGCTAATGCAAGTGAACTATTGAGTGATACTTTACGTGGGTTTAAGCGCCAAGCATTACATGCTGCCAGGTTAGGGGTGGTTCATCCGGTCACTGGTGAGCCGATTTCTTGGGAATGCGAGATGCCTGCGGATATGGCCCATTTGGTTGAAGTATTGGCGAAAGAAACCCCGGTTAAATAGACAGTACACATGCGCTTTATTGAACCGAGTTGGCCAGCGCCAAAAAATGTCAGAGCGTTAACAACGTGTCGTTCTGGCGGCGTTAGCCAAACACCTTATTCAACATTTAATCTAGCCACTCATGTGGGTGATGATGCGCAAGCGGTGATTGATAATCGAGCCTTGTTAAGTGACGAGCTTAACTTGCAAGCTAAGCCTGTCTGGTTATCACAAGTGCATGGCACAACTATCGTCGAGTTGGATCAACTCCAAAAGGGACCTTGTATTGAAGCAGATGGTTCAATTTGTAGGAGTGATGCGTTTGTTTGCACGGTGATGACAGCGGATTGCCTGCCAGTCTTATTGTGTACGGAAGACGGCTCAGCCGTTGCAGCAGTACATGTTGGGTGGCGAGGCTTATTGGCCGGCATCATAGAGCAGGCAGTTGCGCAACTTGCAGCAGCAGAAAAAATAATGGCTTGGTTAGGTCCAGCTATTGGGCCGGCTTGTTTTGAAGTGGGTAGCGAGGTTAAAAACGCTTTCGTTAACAAAAGCTTGGTGATGCAGCAGGGGTTTAGGCAGCTGAATGCTGATCATCATCTTGCTGACTTATATGCTTTGGCAAGAATGAGCTTATTGCAATGTGGTGTAAAAAGAATTTATGGTGGTGAATATTGTACGTATAATCAGCCCGATAAATTTTTTTCATACCGGCGTGAGCCGACAACGGGCCGAATGGCTTCGTTAATTTGGCTTCAATATTAACTTATTACCCATGACTGTATTTACTTGGATTATTTTGTTTACCATTCTTGGCGGAATGCTAAGTGTGTTAGGTGCGTCGCTGGTTCTTTTTTTACCTAAAAAGATAATCACTAGAATGTTGCCATTTAGTGTGAGTTTTGCAACGGGTGCATTGTTGAGTGTCTCTTTTGTCGGCTTAATTCCACACGCCTTAGAAGAAGTGGGGCATGAAAATTTTCACACCCTATCGATTACCATTTTGGGCGGCCTGATGTTTTTTTTCGCGTTGGAAAAAATGGTGTTGTGGCGGCATTGTCACCATGATGATTGTGAAACGCACGTGGATGTTCATGCGCACGGTCATCAGTCAGCCGGCAGTTTGATTCTTGTAGGTGATAGTGTTCACAATTTTGTTGATGGGGTGTTGATTGCAGCGGCCTTTTTGACAGATATTCATTTAGGTGTTGTGACGGCATTAGCGGTAACGACTCATGAGATTCCACAAGAAATAGGTGATTTTGCTATTTTGCTACAAAGTGGCTTTACCCGTAAAAAAGCTATTTTGTACAATGTTATTTCTAGCTTCGCAACGCTAATAGGTGGCTTGCTAGCCTATTTCTGGCTAGCAGATTTTGAACACCTTTTACCATATGTTTTAGCGTTTGCTGCGGCTAGCTTTATCTATATCGCAGTGGCAGATTTGATTCCAACGCTGCATAAACGAATTAACCTAGCAGCAGGCGTAGAGCAAATTTTACTGATGCTGTTTGGTATTGGTTTAATTGGTTGGTTACACAGCTTTATTCACTAAAGCTAAAGCTGGCACTATTGGGCTGGCTTGAAAACACTCATTTCATCCCCCATTAATTAGTTATCAAATTAAATTAATGAGGGTTGAAATATGCGAATGGATAAACTCACCAGTCAGTTTCAAGTTGCGCTTTCTGACGCACAAAGTTTAGCACTGGGTAAGGATCATCAGTTTATAGAACCGGCACACGTCTTGGTCGCTATGCTTGACCAGCAAGGTGCTAGCGTGCGTCATTTACTACAACTGGCAGGCGTCAATGTAAATCAACTACGCTCATCTTTAGGCGAAACAATTGATCGGATAGCAACGGTTGAAGGTGCAGCCGGTGACGTGCAAATGTCTAATGATCTAGGGCGTTTGCTTAATATTACCGATCAGTTGGCACAAAAACGTCAGGATGCCTACATTTCAAGTGAGTTATTTGTTTTAGCGGCACTTGAAGACAAAGGGCCAGCAGGCAAAGCGCTACAACAAGCGGGAGCGACTAAAAGTGTTTTAGAAAAAGCGATAGATGATATACGCGGTGGTGAAGCGGTGAATGATCAAAATGCAGAAGAGAACCGCCAGGCGCTGGAAAAATACAGTATTGACCTGACGGAACGTGCAGAGCAAGGAAAATTGGATCCTGTGATTGGCCGCGACGAAGAAATTCGACGCACTATTCAAGTGTTGCAACGTCGGACAAAAAATAACCCTGTGCTGATAGGTGAGCCAGGAGTAGGTAAAACCGCTATTGTAGAAGGGCTAGCGCAACGTATTGTTAATGGCGAGGTGCCTGAAAATTTGAAATCTAAGCGTTTGTTGTCGTTAGATATGGCCGCCCTTATCGCAGGTGCAAAATTCCGTGGTGAATTTGAAGAGCGTCTAAAAGCAGTGCTTAACGATGTGTCAAAACAAGAAGGGCAAGTGATCTTGTTTATCGATGAGTTGCATACGATGGTTGGTGCTGGGAAAGGTGACGGTGCGATGGATGCCGGGAATATGCTTAAACCAGCGTTAGCACGCGGTGATTTACATTGTGTAGGGGCGACAACTTTAGATGAATACCGTCAATATATTGAAAAAGATGCCGCATTAGAGCGACGGTTTCAAAAAGTATTGGTTGATGAGCCCAGTGTAGAAGATACCATCGCTATTTTGCGAGGTTTAAAAGAACGATATGAAGTACACCATAGCGTAGATATAACCGACCCAGCTATTGTTTCAGCGGCGGTATTGTCTCACCGTTATATAACTGATCGACAATTACCTGATAAGGCGATTGACCTAATTGATGAGTCAGCGAGTCGTATTCGTATGGAAATGGACTCCAAGCCTGAATCAATGGACCGGTTAGAGCGGCGTTTAATTCAGTTGAAAATTGAACGCGAAGCGTTAAAAAAAGAAACCGATGATGCATCTATAAAACGATTACAGTTACTTGAAACTGAAATTGACCAGTTGGATAAAGAGTATGCTGATTTGGAAGAAGTCTGGAAGTCTGAGAAGGCTGCTATGCAAGGCAGTGCCCAGCATAAAGAAGAGCTCGAAAAGGTAAAGCTTGAAATGGAAACGGCTCGGCGTGCCGGTGATTTAACACGTATGTCAGAGTTGCAATATGGCGAAATTCCACGATTAGAAAAAGCAATTCAAGAGGCTGAGGAAGGCAGTGGTGAACAGGACTTTACCTTATTGAGAAACAAAGTCACCGAAGAAGAAATTGCTGAGGTTGTGTCTAAGTGGACGGGTATTCCCGTTTCCAAAATGCTTGAAGGCGAGCGTGAAAAACTATTGCAAATGGAAGTTGGTTTAAGTGATCGCGTTATTGGTCAAGAAGAAGCAGTTAAAGCAGTCAGCGATGCAATTCGTCGTTCACGAGCAGGCCTGTCAGACCCTAATCGCCCTAATGGTTCGTTTTTATTTTTAGGCCCAACAGGGGTTGGTAAAACAGAGTTATGCAAGGCATTAGCTGAGTTTTTATTTGATACTGAAGAAGCAATCGTACGAATTGATATGTCTGAATTTATGGAAAAACATTCGGTTGCAAGATTAATTGGTGCGCCTCCAGGGTATGTAGGTTATGAAGAAGGGGGCTATTTAACCGAAGCGGTTCGACGTAAACCCTACAGTGTTATCTTGATGGACGAAGTTGAAAAAGCACATGCGGATGTCTTTAATATTTTGTTACAAGTCTTGGATGATGGCCGTTTAACAGACGGGCAAGGCCGCACGGTTGATTTTCGAAATACAGTCATCGTGATGACCTCGAACTTAGGTTCAGATCGTATCCAAGAGCTAGCGGGTGAGGCTAATTATAATGAGATGAAAAGTGCGGTGATGGAAGTGGTCGGGCAGCACTTTAGACCGGAATTTATTAACCGTATTGATGAGTCTGTGGTGTTTCACCCCTTGGGTCGCACACAAATTCGTGCTATTACCACTTTTCAAGTAGATATTTTACGTCAGCGTTTACAAGATAGGGACATAGAGTTGGTTGTTTCAGAAGCTGCGTTGGATAAATTAGGTGAAGCCGGTTTTGACCCTGTTTATGGTGCTAGACCCTTAAAACGTGCGATACAACAACGCTTAGAAAATGAACTGGCACAAGATTTATTGGCGGGTAAGTTTGTGCCTGGTGATGAGGTTGATATAGATGTGCAAGACGATGCTTTGGTGTTTAAGAAACGCTAAGAGGTTTTGAGATGTTGTTTAGTGGTGGTTAAAAAGGCCACTAAATCATAGTCTAACTGGCGGCACCTGTTTGATCGGTGTTCGCCAGTTGGTCAACAGTTTCAAGATTGGGTGTTTTTGTCGCCAAGCATAATGTGGCTACCTGTCATAGAACATTTTCATGATTTAGGCGGACATGTTGCTTAATTGTTTTGAAGGCTTGATTTGATAAAGGCTATTGCCGGGTATCTTTTTAGCTGCAGATTTTGCGTTGCTAGCAATAGAGACGAGATCATTTTCTGACCTAAAAAAGCCGAAATCATGCGGCCTTAATGCTCCAATAGAGATTGATAAAAGTGGATAAAACACCGGCTCAGAATTTCTATCTAACGCAGAGATTCCTCCGTTAAGAAGGTGTTCTTGAGAGTAGAACTCTGACGTTAGGGCGCTAAAGTTATTTAAAGTGGTGTTGCATCGATGCTGCCAGTCGCTGCTTTGAAAAATAATGATGAAGTCATCGCCGCCAACATGCCCTACAAAGTCAATGTCTGTATCTGCAGATTCTGCTAGCAACTTTGCGGTTTTTCGGAGTACTTTATCGCCCTCGCCAAACCCATAGGTATCGTTATACGGCTTAAAATTATCTAGGTCAAAATAACAAATAACGATATCTTGTTGAGTTTCAATGGAGTGATTAATTCGTTGGCTGATAGGAACATTGCCAGGTAGGTTGCTAAGAGGGTTCATGTGGCGAGCAAAGGTGATTTGCATCTCGGTTATTTCTTTCAATAAATGAAGCAGTTTACCCATGCCTTTGTAGCGGTTAGATGAGGTAATGATGAAATCATCATGTTGTGCGAGGTTGTTTTGACTGGTGATCAATTGGCTAATTTTATTGAGTGATAAAGTAATATCTACCTTTAGCGCCTTAACGTCTAAAAAAGATAAAGCATTTTTTTTACTGTTTAATTCTTTTCCATAGCGGCTAGCATAAATAGTTAAAAACTCAGTACGCCAGATAACGCCTGCAACAGTAGCGTCGTCATTTAGGACTGGAAGCGCTGTTAGCTCAGGAGATGATTGAAAGCGTTCACCAATGTCGTAAAACTTAGTATGGGTATAAATAGGTTTGACATAAAAAAGTAGCTTTGCAGCGGTATTATCTGAACGCTCTATATTAAATTTAGGTTTGAAGTTATTTTTTCTGCTTGAAAATAACGAGCAATCCAATAACTCAGTTGGTTTGGAATTGGGGCGGGCAAAGTAAAAACCTTGTGCATAATCAATAGCCATCGCATTAGCCTGTAGGTACTCACCGCGTAGCTCGATACCTTCAGCTATCACTTTGCAGTCAACACCTTTTGCAATATCTACAATAGACTGTACAAATTTTTGCTTGTTGATATCGTTATGAATGTCATTTAAAAAATGACGGTCAATTTTTACGAAGTCGGGTTTAATTTCAGACCAGGTTCTTAAGCCTGAATAGCCCGCACCTAAATCGTCGATGGCGATGGAAAACCCCATGTCTTGATAGTATTTGGTTGCACTTGCCATTAGGTCATAATCTTCAATAGGGTATTGCTCAGTCAGTTCAATAACCACTTGGCTAGCATCTAAATTAGAGTCTTTTATATACTTTAATGTGTGGCCATGCTGATAATCTTTTTGTAAGAGAATTTCAGGAATGGTGTTAATAAATAATCGGGCATTTAAATTAAGTTCGCCAAACCGTTGAATGCTTACTTTTCGACAAAGTAAATCTAATTCGGCAAGCCGATCATATTTAGCCGCAGCGTTAAAAAGGTTGATGGGGGAGTGTAACGGACCATTAGAGGGACCACGAATTAAGCCTTCGTAACCATAAATTTTATTGTCTTTCATCGAAATGATTGGCTGAAAGAGCGGAGTCAGTGAGTCTGTTGCTAATATATCTAAAAGCGATTGATAGTGTAGTTTTTCATCATGTGTCATAGGTGGGGAGTATCAATCAATAATATGACAGTTATATGACGTTCATATAAAAGGACATTATAAAAAGTTTACTGGTTGAGAAACCGCAGGCGCCTTAAGGTGGTTCAGTGCGTTACTGTTATTTTTAATAATTAGAGACAGGGCTTTTTCTGAACCAAGTTAGAAGTAGTTTGTAAATTGTCACCGTGTTGTCATAAATATTAGGTATTCTGTAAACACTTACTTAAATGGCTTTTTTATGGAAACAATGAATGTATTGATGGTTGAAGACGATGAGGATATTGGCGAAATGCTACAACTTTCTCTTCAAACGAATAATATTGAAGTAACGTGGTGTAAAGATGTAATGAGAGCGCAAGAGTCTTTGCGAGATACGACGCCCGATATTATCTTGTTAGATTGGATGTTACCCGGAATTAGTGGGCCAGATTGGATCAAGTTTTTAAAGAATCAAGAAGAAAACAAACGTATCCCGATTATCCTGTTGACGGCACGCAGCGCGGAAGAAGATAAAGTATCGGGCTTGGAAACAGGCGCAGACGATTATGTAACCAAGCCTTTTTCTGTGCAAGAGCTGATTGCCAGAATGAAAGCGGTCTTACGACGAAGCAGTACAGAAAATGAAACAGGGGTGATATCAATTGGCCCATTGTTTATTGACCCATCGAGTCATCGAGTCACTATCAATAAGGTGGACCTGATGATGAGCCCGACAGAGTATAAATTGCTGTCTTTCTTTGCTACAAACCCCAATAAAGTGTTCTCTCGCAATCAGCTGCTTGATAATGTATGGGGCGATAATGTCTACGTAGAAGATCGTACCGTTGATGTACACATTAGGCGTTTAAGACGGATATTAGATGCTCAGGGTTGTGCAGACTTGGTTCAAACGGTAAGAGGGTTTGGTTATAAATTGGTGAATTTAAACGCGTGAATATAAATCATAACTATGAGCGAAACACCTTTCTGTTGTGGTTTTTAACAGTCGGTGTTTTGGGTGTGTTAGTCGGTTACCCCGTCGAGGTGTTGGCACTTTTTTTATTGGCTTACATTGTCTTTCAATATCGTCGGTTACAACGTTTATATAGGTGGTCTAAGAAGTCTGGTGATCATGACCTGCCGTTTGAAGATGGCTTGTTTGGTCAAATTTCGGAAGACATCTATCAATCTAAGATGCAGGGGCTGGCACAAAAAGACAGTGTTAAATACCAACTGGAACGGTTTAAAAAGTTAATTTCTGTTTTTCCAGATGGTGTGGTTATTCTTTCATTGTCTAATGAGATTAAGTGGTTCAATAAGCAAGCCTCCCAGCTACTTATTTTAAAAAAAGAAGATACCGGGCAACTGATTAATCATTTAGTAAGGCATCCTCGGTTTACGCACTTTCTTAAAAATCTCAAGAGCGATGACGCCATTGTGATCGAGGCGCCTGTAATAGACACCAGCTGGTCGGCAGAAAAGATTGAAATAAGGGTATTGCCATATGGTGACGATGAACGTTTATTGTTGATACGAGATGTCACTAAGGTTGAGCGCACGAATCAAGTGCGAAAAGACTTTGTGTCGAATGCATCGCATGAGTTAAGAACGCCGCTAACGGTCATGAAGGGCTATGTTGAAATGTTGTTGGCTTCAACCGCTGAGGATAATGTGCAAGTGGGTGCTTCGCTACGTAAAGTTGATCAGCAAGTGATTAAAATGCAAACCATGATCGAAGAGCTATTAGCGCTAAGTCGGCTAGAAGAGGGTAAAGTCGAGGCAGCCAATAGCTTGGTTAATGTGCGCAGTGTATGTGAACAAATTAAGTCCGAATTTAAGTCAGCGGCAAATGAGCATCAGCAATCATTGGTGTTTGATGTTCCATCGAGTCTTAATTTAAAGGGCAGTAAAGGTTCCTTATTAACCGTGTTGAGAAACTTGGTTGGTAATGCCATCAATTACTCTGATGAAAATGGTGAGATTCGTGTTGGCTGGGCAATCAATGAGCAAGGTCAGGGGCAGCTTTTTGTTAAAGATACAGGTCAAGGAATAGGCGCCAGACACTTATCTCGATTAACAGAGCGTTTCTACCGGGTAGCTGAAAATAATATAAAAAATAAAACTGGGACAGGCCTAGGGTTAGCCATTGTAAAACATGAGTTAGAAAGGCATGAGGCGCATCTGGTTATCGATAGTCAAGAAGGGGAAGGCAGTTGTTTTCAGTGTGTATTTCCCGCTGAAAGAATAGACCCATAAGGCTGTCATCAAACTGTCACATTGCGTTCATTATAATGCCACATACCAAACCTAAAATGATGCACAGAGTAGAGCAAACGCTTTGCCAAATATTCAACTAAATTGGAAAAAATATGAAAATGAAAAAGATAGTGGCACTAGGACTGCTTAGCCTAACGATTGGGACAGCGGCTCACGCAGCTAAAATTGAAGGCACGGGCTCAAGTTTTGCTTACCCTGCGTATACAACGTGGAGTAAAGTTTATTACGGTGAAACAAAAAACCAAGTCAATTACACACCAACAGGCAGTGGTTCGGGTATTAAAGAAGTTAGTGCTCGTCACGTTGATTTTGGTGGCTCAGACAAGCCTTTAAAATCAAGTTCTTTAGCAAAAGCAAGTTTGATTCAATTCCCAACAGCTATTGGTGCGGTGACTTTTGCATATAATGTTGAGGGCGTCAGCGGTATGAAACTAAGCGAAGCCGCTATTTCTGGCATTATGTTAGGCAAAATTACAAAGTGGAATGATCCTATCATAGCGGCTGATAATTCAGGTATTGCTTTACCAAATGAAGATATTTTGTTTGTTCACCGTAGTGATAAATCAGGTACAACCTTTGCCTTTACCTACTACTTGAGCAAAATGAACCAAGAATGGCGCGAAACAATGGGTGCTAAGAAAGTAGTGTCATGGCCGACTAAAAACCGGATTGCTGGCAAAGGTAACTTTGGAGTTGCAACGGCGATTAAAAATAATGGGTTTTCTATCGGTTATGTGGATTACGCGGATGCAAAGAAGAACGGTTTGGATATGGCGATTATTGAAAATCGTGAAAAGGTGTTTGTTAAGCCTGAACCAGCAACATTTGAAGCAGCAGCCGTGTATGCAGACTTGGACCCTAAAAAGGACTTTTATGCCAATATTGCATACCCACCAAAAGGTTATCCAGTGGTAACAGCAACATTCGCGCTGGTTCCTAAAGACGGTGAAAACTCAAAAGAAGTGGTTAAGTTTTTTGATTATGCGTTAACCAAAAAGAACTCACTTATCGAAGCGGTAGGTTATGTATCGCTTCCAGAGGCTGTGATTGAAAAAATCCAAGATTATTGGGTAGCTAAAGGTTTAAAATAAGCAGCACCTTTAACGTTAGCTAATTTAAGACCTTCTCAATAGGTTGTTGAGAAGGTCTTTGTTTATCCCAGAGGGGAATATGGAATTATTTTTTAGAAAAATTGCTCAATTAAGCGCTAGCTTGGTTTTTGTTATTTTAGCAGCCACCACGATTGTTCTATATTTGTCAGCAAAACCTGCGATAGAAGAGTTCGGTATTAACTTTTTGTTTGAGTCTCGTTGGGGCGAAGAAGAAAAAGTTGAGTTATCCCCTGCTGAACTTAGCGAGCTAGAGTCGGTGAAGTCTGATATAGATGCGTCTATCAGTGATGATTTTATTGAAGATGAAGACGACTTTATGATGGATGATGAGGACTTTGTCACCGATGACGATATGGAGTCCAACGATAATGAAACTAAAGTGGTTTATGGTGCCTTAGTCCCTATTGTCGGCACAGTTTTTTCAACACTTATTGCGATGCTGTTTTCAGTGCCAATTGCCATGGGCATCGCGGTTTTTCTATCTGAAATTGCACCCGGAGCAGTCGCCAAACCGGTTGGTATTGCAATTGAATTATTAGCCTCTATTCCCAGTATTATTTATGGTATGTGGGGGCTGTTTTACTTTGGCCCATTCATCGCGGCTCTGTTTGGTGGAAATACAGTGTCATTGTTGGTTGCGGGGCTGGTACTTGGAATTATGGTTATACCTTTTATGGCGGCTTTAAGTCGAGATGCGATAACGACCGTGCCTGATATGCTGAAAGAGTCAGCGTATGCGATGGGGGCGACTAAATTAGAGGTTATAAAAGATGTTGTTTTTCCTTATGCGCGGTCGGGCATTATAGGCTCCATAATATTGTCATTTGGCCGAGCGTTGGGCGAAACGATGGCAGTAGCCTTTGTTATTGGGGGCGTGTATCAATTTGCCAAAAAAGTAACCGACCCGACAAACTCAATCCCAGTGGTGCTGGCAAATAGCTTTGCAGAATCAAGTGGGTTGAGCTTATCTGTCTTATTTTATTTGGCGCTTATATTATTTGTCCTAAGCTTTATTGTGATAGCGAGCGCTAAATTTTACTTCTTGAGGAAAAAATAATGCGTTTAATGATGAATCGCGTGTTTATTGTCTTCTCCAGCTTGGCCGCAGTAGTAGGGTTACTTTTTTTAGGCTGGATTTTGTTCACCTTGTGCTCAAAAGGTTTGCAAGGACTCAGCTGGGATGTGTTTACAAAAGACCTGATTGAGGGAGGGTTACGTAATGTAATCGTCGGCCAAATAATGATGTCTGGTATAGCGACACTGATCGGTATTCCAGTGGGTATTCTCGCGGGTATTTACTTGCAAGAGTATGGTGGTAATTCAAAAAGTACAGAGTTTTTACGTGACCTCAGCGATGTCATGATGTCGGCGCCTTCGATTGTTGTGGGTACATTTGTTTATGCAATTGTTGTTGTGCCTACGGGGCATACCAGTGGTTGGGCCGGTGTTTTAGCGCTGTTTATCTTAATGGTACCTATTATTGTTAGGACAACAGACGATATGTTAAACCTTGTGCCGACAGAACTTCGCGAAGCAGGTATCGCCATTGGCGCATCTAAGTACCATGTGACGATGAACATTGTCGTGCGTTATGCCAAGGCCGGTATTTTAACGGGGATTTTGTTAGCTTTTGCTCGGGTAGTGGGGGAAACGGCGCCTTTGATTTATACCAGTGGTTCGAGTGAATTTTGGTCAACAGACTTAACGAGCACATTCCCGTCGTTAACAGTGTCTATCTATAACCTTGCAACAATGCCAGACGATAAAATGATTCAGTTAGGCTGGACAGGGGCCTTTTTGTTAACGGCAATGGTATTAATAATTAATTTGCTTGGCCGTTATGCTAGCAATAAAAAGAGAGCAAACTAATGAAGAATATGATGGAAGTTAAAGACTTAACGTTTACTTATAGTGGTGCAAGTGAACCATCGCTAAAAGCTATTTCGTTGCCAATTGAAAAGAATAAAGTAACCGCGTTAATCGGCCCTAGCGGCTGTGGCAAATCGACTTTGCTACGTGGTATGAACCGTATTCATGATTTATACCCTGGTCATCGCTATGACGGTGTTATTAACCTTTTGAATGGAGATAGCAAAACGTACACAAATATTTTAGACCTGAAAAAAGAAGCAGAATTGATTCGGTTACGCCAACGAGTCGGTATGATTTTTCAAAAACCAACACCGTTTCCAATGACGATTTTTGAGAATATTGCTTATGGTTTAAGACTTTCTGGCGTTAAAAAACGCGCCGAGCTTCAAGAGGTGGTGGAGCAGTCTTTACGTGATGCGGCCTTATGGGATGAGGCGAAAAACCGATTGGGCCATGATGCACGTGGTCTGAGTGGTGGTCAGCAGCAACGCTTATGTATTGCACGGGCGATTGCATTAAAACCAGAGGTTATTTTGTTTGATGAGCCCACCAGTGCGTTAGACCCTATTTCAACCTTAGCGATTGAGGAAATGATTTCTGTTCTTCGTGAACAATACAGTATCTGCATAGTGACGCATAACATGCAACAAGCGGCACGAATTTCAGATTACACGGGCTTTATGTATCTTGGTGAAATGATTGAATACGATCAAACAGACACCATTTTTATGAAACCATCACAAAAGCAAACAGAAGACTACATCAGTGGTCGATTTGGCTAAGGAGGCAGTATGACGACAGGGCAACATATTTCACATAAATTTGATGAAGAAGTTGAAGAAGTCACCAGCAGTGTGTTGAGCATGGGTGGTGTCGTGGTTCAGCAGATTGAGAATGCGGTTAAAGCATTGTTAGCTGGTGATAAAGAAATGGCCGAAGCGGTGATTGAAGGTGACCTAAAGGTGAATACCTTTGATGTGGACATTGATGAAATGTGCAATCGCATTATTGTTATGCGTCAGCCGACGGCGACGGATTTGCGTTTGATCATGGCCATTATCAAAACAACCAGTGATTTGGAGCGAATGGGTGATGAGGCAAAGCGTATTGCCAGGCAAGCGATTGATATTTCTAAGCGAGGCGCATTACCGGAGCAGTTTGATAGCATCGAACAAATGTCGACCCGTGTTACTGGCATGCTCAATAAAGCCTTAGACGCTTTTGCACGTAGAGATGTCGATGAGTCTTTTAATGTCATTCATTTAGACCGAAAAGTTGATAAGGACTATGAAAATTTAGTACGTCAACAAATCACCTACATGATGGAAGACCCAAGAAAAATCCCCGTTGCTATTGATCTACTATGGTCATCAAGGGCATTGGAGCGTATTGGTGATCGCGCCTGTAATATTTGTGAATACGTTATTTACCTCGTAAAGGGGAAGGACGTAAGGCATGTTGAAATTAAAGAACTAAAAAAACACCTGTAATTATTGCTCTTCCAGCTTGTCAGTAAAAAGCCCGCTTAGTTGCGGGTTTTTTGTTGCATAAAGCCAAAAAACAACAATTGTCATATAGCTGTCACATAACTGTCATTTTACCGATCTAAAATTCTCCTGTGTTAAGAACGTATTTATTTAAATAACAAAGGATGAAAGATGAAACAAACAAAATTATCAGTTGCCATTAAGGCAACATTATTAGGTACTGCTATAGCATCAGCACCAGCTGCTTTTGCATCTGAAAAAGACATCTTAGATACATTGAAGGCAAACGGCACTATTTCGCAAGCTCAATATGATGAGTTATATGAGAAGGCCTCTGATAGCGTAACTGTTAGCACTAAAGGTGGGCATTTAAAATTTAAGTCAGGTGATGCTAAGTTCCAATTAGGTGGGCGTCTAATGGCCGATTATGCCGCTATTTCTGATGATCGAAACCTTGATGGGGACGGATCTGAATTTCGCCGTGCACGTTTATTTGTAAAAGGTCAAATATTTAACGACTGGGGCTTTAAAGCGCAGTACGATTTTGCCGAAGATGAAGTAACTGCTAAAGATCTTTACATTGCCTACGATGGTTTTGACTCAACTTCAATTAAAGTAGGTAACACCTTTATGCCGAGTGGTTTAGAGGCTCAAACTAGCTCTAAATACATAACGTTTATGGAAAGATCAATGATTCAAGACGTATTTGCTGTTGGCCGTAAAAATGGCGTATCTGTTACTACAAATGGTGACAACTGGACATTACAGGGTGGCTTACATATGCAAGGTGTCAGCAATGCTAATAATGATCGTGATGAAGATTATGGTTATGGTGTTCGCGGCACCTTCGCACCTTTAGTTGGCAAAACACAAGCGGTGCATTTAGGTGCCTCTTTTAGCCATCAGGAATTTGATGATAATGGTACGGAGCGTTTCAGAGCTCGTCCTGAGATTCATACCATCAACAACAGGCCTTTTGACACAAAAATTGACGGTGTTGAATCAACCGATAACTATGGCCTTGAAGCGGCTGCAGTAATGGGACCATTCTCTTTGCAGACAGAGTACTTTGCTAAAGAAGTGCAAACTGCCAATGGCGATCTGGATTTAGATGGTTGGTATGCTTATGGTAGTTACTTTCTAACAGGTGAATCGCGTTCTTATAAAGGAAGTAAAGGCGTATTTGGCCGTGTAAAACCTAAAAGTGTTGTCGGTAAAGGCGGTATCGGTGCGTGGGAATTAGGCATTCGTTACTCGAGCATTGACCTTTACGATGGTGCGCTAGCGCCGATCAATACGCTTGGTGAGGAAGGTGAAGTGCTGACTGTTGGGGTGAACTGGTATGCGACACCAACGATTCGCTTTATGGCAAACTATGTCCAGAGCACGGTTGAACATACAGGCACATTACTAGCGGATGAAGATATTGATGCGTTCCAAGTACGCGCTCAAATCGACTTCTAAATATAGGAAGTACGGCGCTTAGCCGTAGTAAGAAGGAAAAGCCCGATGTTACATCGGGCTTTTTTTTGCGTGTTATTAAAAACATACCTATACGCATGATTTCTTCACACGCCTGTAATAAACCTGTCATCTAGTTATGAGAATATTTTTCTATAGCAATATGGAGATGTCTAGATGACTTTGTGTGTGATAAATAGAAATAGCGGTGAGTCTGTATACCGTCAAATTAGTCTTATTTTAGAACAGGAAATAAAATCAGCCTATGAGCCGGGTGATTACTTGCCGGTTGAAGTTGAGCTAGCAGCTCGTTTTTCGGTTAATCGCCATACCTTGCGCCGCGCTATAGATGAACTGGTGTTGAAGGGATTGGTTGAACGCCAGCACGGCCGAGGTAACTTTATTTTAGGCGAGGCACTAGAGTATAAGGTGGGTGAGAAAACGCGCTTTACTGAGCGCCTAGAATCATTAGGAAAACTAGCAAGCACAAAAGTCATTCGTAAAATTGTCGTGCCGGCCTACGGTGGGGTCGCACGACGTTTATCTATCAAGGAAGATAGCTTTGTATTAATGATTGAAACCCTAAGGCAGGTTGATGACCGACCTTTTTGTGTGATTTCGCATTTCATTCCACTGACTACGTTCCCTGACTTTGAAAAGAATTATCAGGGAGGCTCTCTGCATAGCCTATTTGAACAAAAGTATGCTATTTCACCGGCTAGGAAAGAGAGTTTGACGACGGCATGCTTACCCTTGGGTGATGATGGCATGCACCTTTTAATACCTAAGAGTTTCCCGATTTTACGTGTAAAAAGCGTCAATATTGACGCTAACACGCAACGCCCCGTTGAGTACTCGATTACCCGTTTTCGTTCTGATCGAGTTCAACTTTCTTTTACACCTTAAATACCTAACCTAAACAGATGGAGCTTTAAAAATGAAAATGAAAATGAAACATTATTTAATCGTGGCCTTAGCATCGCTGGCTATAACAACAAACGTGTTAGCCGTAGAGTTACCTAAAGGAACGGCAAATGACCCGCTCAGAGTGATGATGGTGCCAGCGGATACCGGTGGTGCCGATGTGGCTGAAGACTACAAGCCAGTGTTTGATGCCATAGCAAAACACTACGGTATTCACTTTAAAGTGATGTCAGGCGAGAGTTATGCAGCAGTTGTTCAGGGCTTATGTGCGAATCACGCTGATATTGCCTGGTATGGCCCCGTTACTTTTGGTCAAGCACATGAGCTATGTGGTGCCGAGCTTCTAGCCTTAGACGTCAAAAAAGGCAAATCAGTCTATTACTCGGGTATTTTTACTAAAAAAGGCAATGGTGTTGACACGCTAAAAGACCTTAAAAACAAAGTTATATCTGTTGGCCCTACGTCATCTACATCATCATTTAACTTCCCTATGGCAATGATTATAGATGCGGGTGTGGATCCCGTTAACGATATTTCAAAAGTCGTAGTAACAGGTAGCCATACCAATTCTATAGCGGCCTTAAAAGAAGGCAGAACAGATGCCGCAGCAGCATCATTTAATTCATGGGAAAAAGCAGTTAACAAGGGGATTATTGATGCAAATAAATTTCGTGTATTGGCAAAGTCAGAGCCAATTCCAAATCCACCGTTAGCGATGAATCCTAATTTACCTGCTGCGTTAAAAGGCAAATTAAAGCAGGCATTTAATAATATTCACAAGCACGTAAACCCCGAACTCATTCGTGGGTATGGGGGTAAAAAAGTAGACCGTTACGACGCTGATTATTCACAACAAAAAATGCTTTCAGTACTTAAGAAACTATCAAAAGTCAATGACCAATTAAAGTCTGAGCTAATTGAAAAGGCTGGTAAGTAACAGCTAAAAGGATATATAGGGGGCTGATTATCAGCCCCCGATTATTACTTAATCTATAGATAAGGAAAAGCGATGCTGACATTCAAATCTACATCAGTCATATACGGTGACGGTACTAAAGCGGTCGACAATATTGATTTAACGATAAATAAAGGAGAGTTTTGTGTGTTACTCGGGCCATCTGGAGCGGGCAAATCAACCCTAATGGGTTTGTTAAATGGTTTGGTTACGCCCACCTCCGGACAGATTGCCTTAGATGGGGTGGTGATGAATAAAAAAACCAAACGTCAGATTCAGCAAAAAATTAGCATGATCCATCAGCAGCTTCATTTAGTGCCGCGCTTAAAGGTGTTGCATAACGTGTTGATGGGTAAGTTATTTGCGGTTCCTACCTTGCTGAGTTTGCTTAAGGTATTCAAAAAAGATGACCAGCAGCGCGCCTGCATGCTACTACAAGAAGTCGACTTGGAAGAAAAGCACCTTTATCGGCGGGCTTCAAATTTATCAGGTGGGCAGCAACAGCGGGTGGCAATTGCCCGAGCCTTTATGTCAGAGCCTCAAGTGGTTTTAGCCGATGAGCCGGTTGCTAGTTTAGATCCAATGGTTAGCCGGCAGGTCTTGACCAGTCTCAAGGCAGCCTCGCGTAATCACAACGCAACGGTGTTGTGTAGCTTGCACCAAGTCGAGTACGCGCTTGAGTTTGCCGATCGAATTATTGCTATGAAGAAAGGTCAGGTGGTTTTTAGTGGTCGCCCCGATGAGTTAGATGAGCAAAGCCTTAAAGATATTTATGGCGATGAATACGCAAGAGACGCAATGCCTTTGAAAAAAACATCTGTTTGTTCGGGTGAAGGCGAATTAAATAATCTTGCGATAGCCTAAGAGGAATAGTGATGGTAAATGATCCACGCATGAAAAATGAAAAGCCTTGGCAACAATGGGAGTTGCAGCAAGTTGTTACACCTAAGATTATAGGTTTAGTGCTTCTTATGATCGTGCTATTAGGCTTTTCAGCCCGTAACACCGAAATGGACAAAGCGGCTTACAAAACCGGCGAGGCAGTTTTAGCCTTGGTTGGGTTGTCCAAATCAACCGTTATGGATGGAGCCAGTAGTTTTGCTAAGCAAGCATTTCCACTAACGTTTGAGTCCAGAAAACCGACGAATCGTATTATGGATTTAGATCGCGAAAACTTGCCGTTTATGAGTTACATTGAAACGGTTGAAAAAAAGCAATATGACGCGCTCAACGATAACTATCGATCTGAAACGGTCGAATATCTAGTGACCCCTATGGGGTACTTGGTCAAAGTGTTGGTCAAAATGTGGGAAACCATAGAGATGGGTTTTTGGGGCACACTCATATCGGTGTTAATTTCCATCCCATTAGCGGTTTTATCGGCTAAAAACTACACACCTAACAAGTTCTTTTACCTTTCCTCACGATTTATTTTAAGTTTTCATCGAGCGATGCCAGAGCTTATTGTGGCGCTATTTTTCGTATTAATGTACGGCTTTGGCCCGATAGCAGGCATTTTTGCTTTGGCGATGCATACCAGTGGTGTGTTGGGTAAGTTTTTTGCCGATGAAATAGAAAACGCACCTAAAGGCCCACAAGATGCCTTGTTGTCCAGTGGTGCAAATAAATTAAAAGTCTTGCGTTATGCGGTATTACCGCAGGTATTTCCCAGTTACGTCGGCTACGTGCAATACATTCTGGAACGTAATATTCGCACTGCAACGGTGCTGGGTATGGTCGGAGCTGGTGGTATTGGTATGGAGTTAAAGGGCCGTTGGGACATGTTTTCTTATTCGCACGTAGCGACAATTCTGTTGGTTATTTTAGTGACTGTCATGTTGCTAGAGCTAATAAGTCAAAGAATTAGATCAAAATCGATGTAATTAGGGCCCTGAGTTTTTTCAGGGCTAAAAACATACTTGTCTAGATATCTATATTAAAGAGAGATGTTAAGTGAATATAAACGAACGTAAAAACTGGGTTAGATTGTTGACCGCAGTGGACGCGAAACAAGTTCAGCAACTTGCTCAGCAGATAACAACTGACTGGGAGCTACGCTATAAGTCACTGCCGCAAAGTGGTTTAGGCATGCTCAAGCTACGTGATGGCGCATTGCAAGAGCCCTTTTATCTCGGTGAAATTCCCGTTGCTAGTGCATGGGTGGAATTGACTTTGCCAAACGGTGATAAAGCCGAAGGTGCCGCTCAAGTAATGGATGATGACAAAGATCTGGCTGAAGCGCTTGCTGTCTGTGATGCCGTATTAGCCAACCAATTAGCAGGTCATGACTTGCTTACAGTGTTATTACAACAAGGCGCTGACAAATTGGATGCTGAGCAACGTAATCGCAAACAAATGCTGAAACGTACTCACGTTGATTTCTCGCTATTAGGTGCAGAAGAAGGAGAAGATGATGAGCAAAATTGAAGCTATCTGGTTGCCTGAAGTGCAGCAACAAGTTTTTCGCGGCTTGATGGAGGTTATGTCACGCCCTGGTAAAACGGAAAATCTTAGTGAGTTGACTAACAATGCCTCGCCAGCACGGGCTTTATTGGCTACTTTGCTTGATGGTGAAGTGAATCTATGTGATCACCACAATTTATTAGATGACGCTGATTGGCCTTTATTACAGGCACAAAAAGTGGCAGTAGAACATGCCACCACTATTTTATGTCGTGGTGACAGTGCGGTTGATTTTGAACCACTGTTAGGTGAATTATCCTCACCGGAACATTCAGCAATGATTGTGTTAGTCGTTGAAAATATAAGCGAAGGGAATAGTCACCTGAGCTTAAGTGGTCCCGGCGTGAATGGTGATATTTCAGTAAAAATTTCCGGTTTAAATCGCGATTGGTTGAATCAACGTGAGGAATGGATTAGCTCATTTCCATTAGGTGTAGACTTGTTATTGGTTGATGACTCACACGTGATGGCTTTGTCAAGAACCACAAAAATTGAGGTGACATCATGGGTTATGTAGCCATTAAAGGTGGCGGTCTTGCCATTAAAGGTGCCGAAGATACACTGGATTATTTACGTTGTGAACAAGGTGATAGCGGTACACCATTAGATATGGAGACCATCGAACATCAATTACGTTTTTTGCATGGTCGCGTGTTGTCAGAAGGCGGTTTATATCACCCTAAACTTGCCTCATTAGCGATTAAACAAAGCTTGGGCGATACCTTAGAAGCCGCATTTGCATTACGTGCTTATCGTTCAACTAAGCCACGTCTATTAGAAACACCCGTGTTAGATACCACCGAGATGCGGGTAACCAGACGGATTTCAGCTGCCTTTAAAGACATTATCGGTGGTCAAATGTTGGGTGCAACGACGGATTATGCCTTACGTTTAATGCGTACTGAATTATTAGATGAAACACCAGAAGCATTTCGAGCGGTTGCCAAGCAATGGTTTGATGATGAACGTCCAGATTCAGACATTCCCGATACCTTTCCTAAAGTGCTAGATAGTTTACGTGCCGATGGCTTATTAGCTGAAGTCGATAAAGCTGCTGTTCAAGAGCCGTTTGATATTACTCGTGAGCCATTAATATTTCCCGTACCACGATCAGCCGCGCTAGCAACAATGGCCCGTGGTGAAACAGGATCATTGTTAGCAATCGCTTACTCCAACATGCGTGGTTATGGTGATGTGCATCCCACCGTAGCGGAATTACGTGTGGGTTATATCCCTGTCATGTTGCCACATCCGATTACCGGTGAATTGATTGAAGCCGGTGAAGTGTTGATGACGGAATGTGAAATCGTCGCCATGTATGAAAGTGATGATGAAAACGAAAAACCAACGTTCAGCTTAGGCTACGGCGCGTGTTTTGGTAATAACGAAGTCAAAGCCATTGCGATGGCGATTCTTGATAGATCACTGCAAGCAGGTATGAAAGACGGGCCAACGAATCCTTCAGAAGACCCTGAATTTGTCTTATTACATGTTGATGGTATTGACTCTATGGGTTTCTGTACTCATTACAAAATGCCGCATTACGTGACCTTCCAATCAGATATGGATCGCCTGCGTACCACCCAAGATAAAGCTGAAGCCAAATCAGAAGGAGCAACATCATGACGGCAATGAGAAAAGCCAATGCGGCTTATCCTTTTGGATTTCTAGATGAATATGCCAAAAAAGAAGTGCGTCGTACCGTGTTAAAAGCGATTGCCATTCCCGGTTATCAAGTGCCCTATTCTTCACGCGAAATGCCTATGGGTCGTGGGTTTGGTACCGGTGGCTTGCAACTCACTTTATCCATTATTGGTGAAGATGATACGTTGAAAGTGATTGACCAAGGTAGTGATGATTCCGTCAACGCGGTGAATTTACGTAGTTTTATCGAAATGACCTGTGATGGTATCGACACCACCGATATAACCGATAAAGCGAACTTGATTCAATCGCGCCACCGCATTCCTGAAAAACCATTACGTGAAGATCAAATTATCGTGCTGCAAGTGCCGTATCCCGATCCTTTAGTGGTGGTTGAGCCATCAGAAGATAAACGCAAAATAATGCATGGCGAAGCTGACTATTCGCGCCTGTTGGTCAAATTATACGAAGATATTGTGAAGTTTGACGAAATCACTATTTCGCACCGTTATCCTACTTGCATCAATGGCCATTACGTCATTGACCCCTCACCAATTCCACGCTGGGATGTGCCTAAATTACATCAATCTAAAGCCTTGGTATTGTTAGGTGCCGGCCGTGAGAAAAAAATCTATGCCGTTCCACCTTATACCGATGCAGAACCGTTGGCATTTGATGATATGCCGTTCCGTGTAGAAAGTTTTAATGATGAAAACGGCCAACGTCGTTGTTGTGATCGCTGTGGCGATGACACCAGTTTTTTAGATGAATTTGACGGACAAGGTGGCGAAAAAGTGTACCAGTGCTCAGACAGTGATTGGTGCCGTGAACAATCGATAGCCAAAGGAGCATAAGATGGAAAAAATCCTTGAAGTAAGAAACTTAAGCAAGGTCTTTGGTAAAGGTTGCCCGAATTGTTTTGAAAAAACTGGCCCTGAATTGAATACCAATATTTGTCCAGATTGTAAAAGTGTTGTGGCGGCACATGATTTGTCATTAGACCTCTACAAAGGTGAGATTCTCGGCATTATGGGAGAGTCGGGTAGCGGTAAATCGACGGTGGTTAAAAACCTGTTTTTTGATCAAGATCCAACCAGTGGTCATGCTATTTTTTATGATGACGACAAGCAATATGACTTGTTTAGTCTCAATGCGGCTCAAAAACGCCATTTGCGAAACCATCATTTTGGCATGGTGTATCAAAATCCACATTTGGGTTTGAATTTTGGTATTTCATCGGGCGGTAATATCGCCGAACGTTTGTTGATGAATGATTTACGAAACTATAAAGAAATACGCGAACGTGCCCGAGAGTTATTAGAACGCACCGAAGTATTAACCGAACGAATGGATGAATTACCGAAAAACTTCTCGGGCGGCATGCAACAACGAGTACAAATTGCCAAGGCTTTGGCAATCAATCCACCGATGCTGTATCTCGATGAGGTTACTACGGGCTTAGATTTATCCGTGCAAGCTAAGATCCTCGATTTGATTTTAGAGATCCAACAAGAAATGAACACAGCAATGATAGTGGTAACACATGATTTAGGCGTTGTTCGCTTGTTAGCAGGACGCACCATCGTAATGAAATATGGTCGAATTATTGAGTCGGGTTTAACCGATCAAATTTTGGAAGATCCACAACACGCTTATACCCAACGCCTCGTCGCGTCGGCTTTGTAAGGAGACCATTATGACAGCAGAACCTATTTTAAGTGTGGAAGGTTTTTCCAAGCATTTTGAATTGCATGAGCAAGCTAAAACGATTCCATCATCCAGCAACGTCAATTTTGATGTCTATGCCGGTAAATTAACCGCATTGATTGGCCCGACTGGTGCGGGTAAATCATCGGTATTAAAAGGTATTTATCGTACTTATTTACCGTCATCAGGGCGCATTACCTATCATGCTGCTAATGGCACGAGTTTGAATTTGGCGCTTGCCGATGAGCATCAAATTTTGGAATTACGTAGCCGCGAAATTGGCTTTGTAACTCAGTTTTTACATGCTTTGCCACGCCAATCGACAGAAGATGTTGTGGCTCAGCCATTGTATCAACGTGGTGTTAGCCGCGAACAAGGTCGTCAAAAAGCACGAGAAGTTTTAGCCAATCTTAATATTCCAGAACGTTTATGGGGTGTACCACCAGCAACATTCTCAGGGGGTGAAAAACAACGCGTCAACTTGGCACGTGGATTGATTGCTAAACCAAGGTTATTACTTTTAGATGAACCGACAGCCAGTTTAGACCCGACAACAACCGATCGCGTAGTGGAAATGATTCAAGCGATGAAAGCCGAAGGAACGGCGATGTTAGCTATTTTCCATCATCCAGACTTAGTCGAGAGATTAGCCGATAACGTGGTGACATTAACACCGCCAGTAGCACTAAATAATAAAGAGGTAGCATCATGACACAACAATATTTAACCAATGCCCAAATTGTTCTTGCAGATCAAGTATTAGAGCAGGCTTCATTATTAATTGAAGATGGCATTATTGCCGCAATTAACCCTGAATCAGTGGCAGATAATGTGGACACTATCGATCTTGCTGGGCGAGTTTTAATGCCAGGTATGATTGACTTGCATTGTGATGCATTAGAAAAAGAAGTTGAGCCAAGGCCTGGCGTGCACTTTCCTTTAGATTTTGCAGTAGCGCAAGCGGATAAACGTAATGCCACGGCGGGTATTACGACCGTATATCATGCGATTGCATTTGCAAACGATGAACTCGGTTTGCGCAGCAATGAATTTGCCGCCAATATTGCTCGGGCGGTTCATGCTTGGGCGCCACATGGGCTGGTTGATAATCGTGTGCACTGCCGATATGAAATTACTGATGAAGGTGGGCTGCCAGTATTATTGGATTTATTGAAGAATGATGATATGCATTTATTGTCGTTAATGGATCATACGCCGGGGCAAGGGCAGTTTAAAGATATGGCAGCGTACCGTAGCTATTTGACGCGTAGCTATAAAAAGACGGAGGCCGAGTTAGATACCATTCTGGCTAAAAAACTGAACGCAGCAACGGGTGCGTTTGATCGTGCTAAAACGCTGATCAAGGCGGCGCATGCCCAAGGCGTATCTGTTGCCAGCCATGATGATGATAATCGTCAGCGTATTGAAACAATGAATAGCCTTGGGGCGGTGATTTCCGAATTCCCTATTAATATGGAAGCGGCATTGGCGGCACGTGAACTAGGCATGAGTACGGTCTTTGGCGCGCCTAATATCCTTCGTGGCCAAAGCCAATCAGGTTCAATGAAGGCGCTAGATGCTATCGAGGCAAATGTAGCCGATTGTTTGTGCGCTGATTATGCACCAGCGGCGTTAATAGTTGCCGTTATGAAGCTACCTACATTGACGGACATAAGTCTTTCTGACGCAGTTCGTTTAGTCACATTAAACCCTGCTAAGGCGGCAGGTTTGATTGATCGAGGTGAAATCGCGGTGGGTAAAAGAGCCGATTTAATTATGATCGATACACCGGCTGGGCTGCCGCAGGTGAGCCGAGTATGGCTGAAGGGTCAAACGGTGTACCAAGGGCAGTATAATCATGGCTAAATTGTTTTATATTATTGGTGCTTCGGGTGTTGGTAAAGATAGTTTACTGGGCTATGCTCGGCAACATCTGGGGCCAGATGAGTCTTTATTTTTTGCGCACCGCTACATTACGCGTAACGCAGGAGCGGGTAATGAAAATCATGTGGCATTGAGCGAGCAAGAGTTTAGGCAGCGGCTGGAAAAAGGATCTTTTGCCATGCACTGGTCTAGCCACGGCTTGAATTATGGTATCGGTGTTGAAGTTAATCAATGGTTAAAAAAAGGGGTTGACGTGGTCGTGAATGGTTCGCGGGCTTATTTGCCGCAAGCATCTAAACATTATGCCGAACTGGTTCCAGTGTTAATTCAGGTTGATCAAACTACTTTACGCCAACGGCTAGAGGCTAGAGGCAGAGAGACAGCTGAACAGATTGAAGCTCGGTTGCTTCGAGCCCAATGCATGGAAGGCATTAGTCACCCAGAGTTAGTGGTTATTGAGAATAATGCTGACTTATCTATAGCTGGAAAACAGTTAGTTGGTGTATTGACGGCAAGAAATACTCAATGCGTCTGATCTTTACGGGAACTGGAAATGCGGCGGGCGTGCCGGCCTATGGCTGTCATTGTGTCGCCTGTGTTCGCGCCACACAGCAGACTGATCGTCGACGAGGTCCCTGTAGTGCTGCCTTGGTGGTGGGTGGTGAGACAACCTTGATTGATGCAGGGAATTTACAATTAGGCGAACGCTTTCCTGCCGGTAGTTTTTCCCGTGTTCTTTTAACGCATTATCATATGGACCATGTGCAAGGCTTATTTCCTATTCGTTGGGGGGTTGCTAAATCCATCCCAGTTTTTGGGCCTGCAGATGAAAAGGGTTGTGATGATCTATTTAAACACCCGGGGATTTTAGACTTTTCGGAAACATTCGCTGCATTCGATCAGCGTCAATTTTCTGAATTATCGGTGACGGCGCTACCCTTGAATCATTCAAAGTTATGCCTAGGTTATGCCTTTGAATATAAGGGAAAAAAACTGGCATACTTGACAGATACAGCAGGTTTGCCTGAACAGACAATGCACTTTTTACAGCGCTGGAAAGCAGATGTGGTGGTGGTAGATTGCTCAAGCCCACCGAAAGAAATTAAATCGAAAAATCACAATGACTTAAGCATGGCAATTGATATCCATTATCGTGTGGCCCCCAAGATAACTTATTTGACGCATATCAGCCATCAGCTTGATGAGTGGTTTGAAAAAACAGGGACAAAATGTCCAGAGGGTGTTGTTGTAGCCTATGACGGTTTGCGAATAGAGCTGACTAAATGATGACTCAAGCTGCACTATTGATTGGACTGTCGGTAATGATGCACGTGGCCTGGAACCTGCTGGCAAAGCACGTTGATAAAGAAGCTGATTATCTGTGGTGGGGGTTATTGGCACACTTGGTATTGCTGGGTCCGTTTGGTTTATATTACCTTGTATTTGATGCGGACTGGCAAAGCCCATTAGTGCTTGCGATGTTGGTCACCGTTATTGCAAATAGTGTCTACTTTGTTAGTCTTCGTCGGGCGTACCACTTTGCACCGGTTGCACTGGTGTATCCATTGGCCAGAAGTTCGCCTGTGTTGATAGCGTTTTGGTCCATGTGGTTTTTTGACGAAGAGCTGCCATTGCAGGCATGGTTGGCAATTTTGATTAGCATCGTCGGCTTATGGTTGTTGGGCCTGTCGGCAAGAGGTGGTGATACTGCGCATGCTTTGCCATGGGCTTTAGTGGCGGCGCTATTCACCAGTATTTATTCGTTGAGTGATAAAGTAGCGGTTAGTTATCTACCGTCATTTGGTGCCTTACTAGGCTTTGTTAGCGTGGGCTATTTGGGGTCATTTATTGCCTTAAGCGTGCAAAACCGCTATGAAAAGGGCCGAGTTATACCGATAAAGCGTCCGGCATTAAAGTACCTTTTACCCGGTGGTTTATTTATTGGTACAGCATACGCTTTAGTGATTCAAGCCATGTACTATTTACCGGCAGCCTACGTGGTTTCTTTTAGTAATGCGGGGATTGTGTTGGCTAATATTTTAGCGATGAGCTTGTTAAAAGAACGCTATGCTTGGCGATGGCGCTTAGTTGCTACGTTAATTATTTGCGTGGGGCTTGTTTTATTGGGTCTAAGTTGACAGTACTTTAGGTCAAAAATGTGTCAGAGTCAGGTGACTAAATGCTGGGTTTGACAATGGGGTATCCAACATAAACAATGAAGTCGTGTTTTTTTTGCATTTTTTATTGTTTATACCGACAACGGTTCAATTGCTTGTTTAAAGGGGGGCGTGCTGACGCAGAAGTGCATCGTTTAAGACTGTCATAGTAAGGTCGATAAACATCCTGAAGTAGGCATCGCCTACTTCAAAACACAGCAGTATTTTGACCCTGATAGGATGTCGGGGCTTTTTTATGCCTAATGCTAGGTGATTTTAACAAGACGCTTTATTATGCGGCAGTATTAACATAACAAAGGGTTCCCCTCATGGCCTCTAAAAACTACCTTTCAGGTTTGTTCGGTGCATCTCCGGTTGCGCCGCTTCAAGCACATATGACGATTGTTGATGAATGCGTGACAAAACTCATCGATTTGTTTGAGAACATGGCGAGTGGTAACACGGCTGAAGTAGAAAAAATTTACCAGAAAATTGCTAGTTTAGAGCAGCAAGCTGACGATAAAAAACAGACGTTGCGGGAGCACTTACCTAGCGGCCTATTTATGCCAATCGAGCGGCAGGACCTTCTGGATGCGTTAAGAACTCAAGATTTATTAGCTAACCGCGCCAGAGATATCGCAGGGATCATCGTTGGACGTAAATTACAGTTCCCCGAACAAGCCGCCCAGCGTGTTATTGAGTTGGTTAAGGCAACGGTTGAAACGTGTCATCAGGCGCTACGTGTTGTTAATGAGTTGGATGAATTGGTTGAAACGGGTTTTAGGGGGCATGCCGTTCACGTGGCTGAGGTGATGCTGGCTGAATTAGATGACCTGGAATCAGCAACAGACCGTATTCAAGTGAGTTTACGTGCAGACTTGTTTGCGGTGGAAAAAAGTTTATATGCGGTTGATGTCATCTTTATGTACCAAAATTATAGGGTCTATCGCGAAAATTGCAGATGATGCCGAGCGTGTAGGTCGCCGCTTTCAATTGATGCTATCTAAATAGGCGGGGTATTCAGATGGATTATGGAACAACTTATTTAGTTTTAGCGATTATTTTTGGTTTATTTATGGCTTGGGGTATTGGCGCGAATGATGTGGCGAATGCGATGGCCACATCGGTTGGCTCGAAAGCAATTACCATTAAGCAAGCAGTTATTATTGCCGCGATATTTGAGTTTGCTGGGGCTATTTTAGCCGGTGGCCAAGTCACCTCGACGATTCGCAAAGGAATTGTTGGTGTTAGTGATTTAGGGGCAAGCCCTGAAGGTGCTGGTATTTGGTATGCTTGCGGCATTATTAGCAGCCGGCACATGGCTATTGATTGCATCCTTTAAGGGTTGGCCAGTATCAACGACACATTCAATTGTTGGCTCTATTGTTGGCTTTGCGATTGTTGGGGTGGGTATGGATGCCGTTTACTGGGGTAAGCTGGGCAAAATTGTAATGAGTTGGGTGACCTCACCGCTATTGGCTGGCGCTATTTCTTATCTGTTGTTTCGCTCCATTCAAAAAGTGATCTTAGACACAGAAAAATCCTTAGAAAATGCGCGGAAGTATGTGCCTTATTATGTCTTTTTAGTGGGTTTCGTCTTAGCACTAGTGACTATTATGAAAGGCTTAAAGCATGTCGGTTTAGATTTAAGTACAAGCGAATCCGTTAGTGCCGCACTCGTGTGTGGTGTATTGACGACACTGCTCGGAAAATACTTGGTTAGCCGGGTAGTCTTTGACCCTAATGCAGATCGAGATTTTCACTACGCTAATGTGGAAAAAATATTTGGCGCATTGATGGTTTTGACAGCCTGTGCGATGGCTTTTGCGCATGGTTCTAATGACGTGGCTAATGCGATTGGCCCGTTAGCCGCCATTAATAGCATTGTGTCTACCGGTGAGTTATCACAGACATCTCCTCTACCTATTTGGATATTGTTTGTAGGTGGCGTAGGGATTGTTTTAGGTTTAGCAATGTACGGCCGCAAAGTAATAGAAACGGTCGGTTCAAAAATTACCGAGTTAACCCCTAGTCGAGGTTTCTGCTGCACATTATCGGCGGCCTCTACGGTTGTATTAGCGTCTGGCCTAGGGTTACCTATTTCAACGACTCATACGATGGTTGGAGCTGTATTAGGGGTTGGCATGGCTAGAGGCATCTCTGCCTTAAATCTGGGTGTGATTCGCAGCATCTTCATGTCTTGGGTTGTTACTTTGCCGATTGGTGCAGGCTTGGCAATTGTTTTCTTCTTTTTACTTAAAGGGATTTTTAGTTAACGTCTTTTCTGCTTTGGACGCTTTAGGGTGATTAGCACCAGTATATTTAACGGTCATTAGCTTAATGCTTGAATTATCGAGTCGTTTTGGATTAATAACGCCATTTTTTTAAGAATACCCCTCCACAAAAATTGTTTATCTGCTAAAGTTTTAGTGTTGTCTTGCCGATTATTTATAGCGATAACTAGACTTTAAAATTAAGGAAATACTTTGGATTTAGCGACTTTAATAGGTTTTGTGGGTGGTTTAGGTATCATTATTGCTGCTATCGCAACAGGCGGTGATGTGATGATGTTTGTTGATGTACCGTCTGTTTTGATTGTTGTGGTAGGGACGTTTATGGTGACACTGATGCAGTTATCGATCTCGGAATTTTTGAGCTCGTTTAAAGTCGCCATCAAAGCATTTATGAACAAAAATGATAGCCCAATCAGTCTTATTGAAAAGGCTGTTGAATTATCTGATATTGCTAGGAAAAATGGTTTATTAGCATTAGAAGATCAAGAAGTTGAAAACGAGTTTTTGAAGCGTGGTTTAAGTTTATGTGTTGATGGGCACGATGCCGCAATGGTGCAAAAACTTTTGAGCCGTGATATGGATTTAGCCATTGGCCGTCATGAAGTAGGCCAGAATATGTGGAAGGCTGTTGGCGATATGGCGCCCGCCATGGGAATGATCGGAACCTTAGTCGGCTTAGTGCAAATGCTGGCAAATATGTCCGACCCAGCGGCCATTGGCCCTGCGATGGCAGTGGCCTTGCTGACTACATTGTACGGTGCCATTATAGCGAATGCTTTTGCATTACCAATGGCGGCTAAATTAGGCAGCATAAGCCATAATGAGCGGCTTAATAAAACGCTTATTTTGGAAACGATTCAAAGCATCCAAGAAGGCATGAACCCTCGTGTTTTAGAAACGTTGCTCAAAACGTATTTACCTGAAAGTCAACGATCGTCAGTGGGTGAGCCTGAAGAGGTCGAATAATAATGCAGACAGTGATTCAACATGAGTGATGATAATTGTCCAAAATGTGAAGAAGGGCTGCCAGCATGGATGGGGACCTTTGCCGACTTAATGTCATTATTGATGTGCTTTTTCGTATTGTTATTATCAATGGCAACCATGGATGCAAACCGCTTTAAGAAAATGGCAGACTCTTTAAATGATGCGTTTGGGGTGCAAAGACAGGTGGTTGCTTATGAAATAGTTAAAGGGACCAGTGTGGTTGCACAGCACTTTAGCCCGGCGGCGGGTGACCCAACCATTTTAGATGAGGTGCGGCAGCAAACAACCGACTCGGAAAGAGAGTTTTTAGGCAAAGACTCAGAGTCTGACTCAGACACAACGAAAAAAGAGGATGCTAAAAAACAAGAAGAGGTTGAGGCAAAAGCGAAAATCGTGACGGAGTATGTTGAAGCCACTGAGCAAAAAATTAAGGATGCTGAAAAATTAGCCGAAGAAATTAGAGAGTTTATGGTCGAAGAAATTGACCAAAATATGGTGAGTGTGGAAACCGACCTTGACCGGGTAGTTATTAGAATTCATGAAAATGGTTCGTTCTCCTCAGGTAGTGCGGAATTTAACCCAGAGTTTTTACCCATAATGGATAAAATTACAGCGGTTGTTAATGGTAGTGTTGGTACAGTGACTGTTGCAGGCCATACGGATAATATTCCCATTAAGGCGGGCTTGTATCGGTCTAATTGGGAACTGTCTGCGGCACGTGCCGTAACTGTCGCGCAAACACTACTAACCGATGGAACGGTGGATGAAAAAAGACTGATCATTGAAGGTCATGCAGATACAGTGCCGCTATCTGATAACGAGACCCCTGAGGGTAGAGCGCTAAATAGGCGTGTCGAAATTATTTTAATTCAAGGTGAAATGCCCCAAGATTTAAGTAATCCCATACTAGACGTGGTGAAACAATAATGAGCCAAGATGCCGGACAAGAGCGTAGACGTTTTTTTAGAATAGACGATGAAGTGGCGATAAGTTATCGCGTTATTTCTAACGACGAAATGACTAAAGCCGATGGTCTTAAAAGGAATGAGGTTGAGCCAGCCTCTTTAGCTAATGAATTGGAGAAAATGAATGAAATATCCCGGATACATTTTCGCCATGTAGAAAAAGAGTCGCCTGAAGTGGCGCGTTATTTTTCTTTTATAGAGTCTAAAATTGATTTATTAGCACACCATATAATTATGGGTACTGATGAGCTATTTGTAAAAACGATTCAGCCGGTTAATATCAGTGCCTCGGGTGTTTCTTTTTCGGTAAATAATGCGCTTAATGCTGGAGATACTGTTGAAATTAAATTTATTTTAACGCCCTCTTTAACCAGTATAAAAACGTTATCAAGGGTGATTTCTTGTGAACCAGAAGGTGACCAGTTCAAGGTTGCTGTTGAATATAGTCAGTTGAGCGATGAAGATAGAGATTTGTTAATTCGTCATATCGTTAAAAAGCAGATGAATGATATGCGTGAGCAAAGCGACTAACGTAGACTATATTTTTTAAATCTATCTTCAGTAAATTGCACGAAGCTGTAATCCTTTTTAATGGAACTACTTGAAATTCATAAAGCGATAATAAAACGCATGGCAGATGGTCAGTTTTTTTCTGGGCAGCAGCTAGCCGATGAGTTAAATGTTAGTCGTGCTTCCATTTGGAATTACCTTAAAACACTCGAAACAGCAGGTTTTGACTTCCATGCTGTCAAAGGAAAAGGCACGCGCTTAAAATTAGCAATAGAGTTGTTGGATAAACAACGTATTCTCACCTGCTTATCTAGTGAACACAGAGCCTTGTTGAAGCAGCTCGATGTATTAGATGTGTGCGCATCGACTAACCAAGCCATCGTTGAGAAACACCAACTAACGCCTTTACCCAATGGGTCAGTTTGTATGGCTGAAATGCAGACAATGGGCCGAGGGCGATTAGGTAGAACATGGGTGTCTCCATATGGGCAAAACCTATACATTTCTTTTTTGTGGAGCTTTAAGGGCGGGATATCGGCCTTATCGGGGCTGAGTTTGGCGTGCGGGGTTGCTGTTTGTCGTGCGCTCAAAAGCCTCGGTTTAAGTGGCCATGGCCTGAAATGGCCAAATGATATTCTATGGGAAGGTAAAAAACTGGGTGGAATTTTAGTAGAAATTCAAGGGGAAAGCCAAGGTGGTTATACTGCCATTATCGGCATCGGGCTCAATTATCAAATGAATGAATTGTCGTCTGGCGAAATTGGCCAGCCTTGGGTTGATGTGTGTCATGCGTATGGCGAGAAAATGGGGCGAAATAAATTGGCTGCCCATGTGCTGGCTGAGGTTTTAAGTATACTGCATGGCTACGAAGAGACTGGTTTACTGCCACATGTTGAGCAATGGAATAACTACGATTGTTATCGAGATAAAACGGTTCGAATTTTATCTGGTGAGCAATACGAGGAAGGCGTTGCGAGTGGTATCTCAAAGACAGGAGAGCTCTTATTGTTAACCCCCGATGGCCGAACGAAAAAAATCATGTCAGGTGAGGTTAGCCTGAGGTTAAGCGAGTAATTAATGTCTGAACTTTATATAGACCGTGGTAATACAGCGCTTAAATGGCAGTTGGTTGAAAGAGGGAGTTTGTTAAATCAAGGCGTGTTTAGTAACGAAATTACGTTGAGGGAAGGTTTTTCAACGTTAAAAGAGAGTCGCCTCGCAAATATTTATGTGTCTAGTGTGGCTGCTGAAGCATTTTGTCGTGACTTGCAGGTTTGGGCTAAAGAACGTCTTTACCCTACGCCTACGTTTGTAGAAAGTACCCGTAAAGCTTGCGGGGTTGTTAATGGCTATCAAGATGCCACGCAATTAGGTGTGGACCGTTGGCTAGCAATGATTGCGGCACACCATAAATATACCGGTATGCTATGTGTTGTAGATACAGGGACCGCACTGACCATGGACTTTCTATTAGAGAGCGGCCAACATTTGGGTGGTTTTATAGTTCCAGGCGCTGAATTAATGAGGAAAAGCCTGTTAAGCAACACACATAAAATCAATATAGATGATACGCCTTATTCTAGTCAGCTTGGAACAAACACAAGTGAAGCGGTTACGTATGGTGTTGAACAGATGTTGGTGCTGTTTGTACGAGAAAAAGTTGTTGATGTAGGGGAAAAGCATCAGCAACCGATAACAACTATTTTAACGGGTGGCCATGCAACTGTTTTAGCGGAAGGCTTAAGGCAGGACGTTCGATTGGAAAAAGACCTTGTGTTACAGGGTTTACAGCTAGTGACTAAATCATACCAGTGAAACGTTTATTATTATTGTTGGTTTTTTTAAATGTAGTTTACTTTTTCTGGGGAACCACCGTGGTGGAAACCAAACGGCTGGAGCAACACCAAGCACCCTTGTATAAAGAAAGTGAGCTTGAAACGCTGGTGTTGGTTAGAGATGAAGAAGTGGCTGCAATGCTTGAGAAACAAATTTTGTTGGATAATAGCGCGAAGCAGTCAGCCACGGAATGCTACTTAGTGGGTGACTTTGCTAATGAAGATGATGCGAAGAAGCTATCAAAAGTGTTAAGTCGTTATGTGTGGGATGTGCCCGTTATTGCATCAGAGGTTCTTAGGGATTTTTGGGTTGTTTATTCTTCTAATGGTGATTGGAATCAATCAGTGCGTAATATGGAGACATTAAGGGCTAAAGGCGTTAACGATTTATGGTTAGTGCCTAGTGGCTCTAGCAAAGGGGTTATCTCATTAGGCTTGTTTGCAACAGCCGACGGAGCCGAAAAGAGACTGAAGGCCTTGTCGGAAAAATCGATTGAAGCCGAACTTATTAGACGCAAAAAGTATCGTTATGGCGTAAAACTTATAACAAGTGATGGTCTATCACCGATACCGGACAATTTAGATGGCTTTAAAGTAGGCGAAAACATTAGTATTCGTAAAATTGCATGTTAATCATTGCCCGACGTTTTTATTTGGATTAGAATACCGCCCCTAACGCTGGTGTAGCTCAGTCGGTAGAGCAGCTGATTTGTAATCAGCCGGTCGGTGGTTCGAATCCTCTCACCAGCTCCATTTTAGGTATTAAAGCTCCTTATATTTAAGGGGCTTTTTTATTGCTCGACGATTCTACCGACTTTATTCCGCTGCCAAGATCAGGCTGGCGGCTAATACTATCAAGCGATTGCATTGGGGTATCAGCATGCCTTGTTTGAATAATCAGATGATATTCGTAAATACTGTAAGTTGCTGATGAGCATTTTGACAAAGCCGTCAGATAAGCCAAAGCTATCCACTCGGTAGAGTCGTTAAAAAAATACTTTCTTAGCGGTCAAGAGGCACCTAAGATCTGAACGATAGTAATTAGCAGGCCATCTTTTTCGACCTTAAAGGACTGAATTAATTGAATTTTAAAGGCTAATATAGGGCTTCATTATTTAAAGAAAATAAGGATTAAACTAGAGCTCATTATTATCTGAAACACAAAAATAACACTTGCTATAAGCAATGCTTTTTTGCCATTTTTAATAATTCCATCAAAGGCAATTTTTAACCCAATGCCTGACATGGCGACAATAAGGGCGTAGTGGCTCATTGTGCTGACTAGCTCAACTTGTTCTTGTTTCAGTAAGCCAAAGGTTTGGATAACTGAGAAACCAAAAAAACCAACGACAAAGAGAGGGATTCTATAGGCGACTTTGAGGTCTTCATTCGTTTTCATGTTTACTCGAGAAAACATGAAGATCAGAATCAGGATTACTGGGGCAAGTAACAAAATTCTGACCATTTTAACGATGGTTGCCGCTTCCCCCGTTGCTTGACTTACTGAAAACCCGGCAGCTAAAACTTGCCCTACAGCTTGTAATGTGTTGCCGATCAATACACCTGCATTAAGCTCAGATAAATTTAATAGGTAGTGGCTAATAAAGGGTAGGAGGAAAATGCCAAGGGTGCCTAAAAAATTCACAATGGCAATGGAGAGGCCAACTTGCTCTTCATTCGCACCGACTATATCCTTGGTCGCTGCAACTGCAGAACTGCCACAAATGCCATTCCCTAAACCAAGCAATAACGCACAGCGTTTATCAAACCCAAACCATTTTGCAAATATCAACGATGAAAAAATAGTAACGCCCATCGTAAACACGATCATTAAAATGGTCGCATAGCCTAATTCACTTAGAATTGAAAAATTTAGCTGAACACCTAAAAGCGCAATAGCAATGGAGAGTAAATATTTCTCGCTATAGTTAATACCAGATTTGAATTGATCATTAATACGTAAACTGTTGCCAACAATAAGGCCAAGTATAATGGCTAAGGTAACAGCACCTACCGGAACATAGGCGGCTAACAATATTGCTAAGAAACCCATTCCGCAGCAAAGAGCAACGCCCGGTATAACATAAATAATTTTTTTCATGAGTCTTAATATCGTTGATTAGATTAAGTCATATTGACTAGGTGTTTTGTTGCAGTTAACCCATGCAAATAATCGTAACATGACGGTGCATTAAGCCAGTCTAATAGTTAAAACTTGGTCGAGGTCATCCGACAGGTCAGTGGTTTATTTATACAGCTAAACGTTTAAGGAAGTCTGTTCTTCGCTTGGGAACTAGATCAGGCTGTTCAACATGTGGAACATGCCCGCAGTTTTCTATCATAACGGCTTCAAATTCACCAAAAGCCGTACTTCTAACCGCATGCGATTGAAGTGTTGGCATTCCAGCTCAGCTTGGTTTCTCCGATGTAAGAAACCATTTAAGCACACAAAAATTATTGGATTTATTGGAAACCGATGTTTTTATGTGGCACGGATATAGTGTGCTTTACCTTGAGGGGAAGTGGGTTAAAGCAACGCCTGCTTTTAATATCGAAATGTGTACACGGTCTGGTGTTAAGCCATTGGGGTTCAATGGCGTAGATGATCCATTTATGCACGAATTTAATGAACAAGATAAAAAGCATATGGACTATCTTACCGATTATGGTTTTTTTGCTGACTTACCACATGAGCGCATCATTACGTCATTAAAATCAAGCTACCCTAAGTTCTTTGCGCTTGTTGAAAATAATAAGTCTATAAAAGATAGCTTCTAGGGTGTCGGAAAATTAAATAGCGTATTTTTCGACTAAGGAAAGATTGCTACTACTTCGATGCGTCTTTCTTGCAAAAAGTATGGGGCTACTAAGTAGCCCCATACGGTGTATTAATAAGGACTTATATTGTTGTCGGTGTAAGGTATTTAGTCGTTGGTGGTGCGGTTAATAACGTACCTAGTTTTTCTAAATCTCCGCGCTCTGAGCGCCAAGCCATATAACTTTTGTGGTCTTCGCGCGAGTCCCATTTTTCTAACACCACAATATTTAAAGGGTCATCATCATTACTAGTAACGACAATCTCTTGGCAACCTTTAAAAGCGCGTGTATCCGGTAATATAGCCTCGAATGTATTTAATAGTTTTTCACGGTTTTCTGTACTAACTTGTAAATCTAATATTACATTTATAGACATCATTATTTCCTCTTTTAGTTTTCATTATTTTTTGGTTTTAATAACCAAAAATTAAAATCGCCTAGTATCACCTATCATGGGAAAAGTGATTCTAGACTTGTAAAGTGGCCTAAATATCCAGTCGCTCAGGCGTGTTTATGCCACTTTATAAATCAATTCAATATCGTATCCTTGGTGTGAGATATTGCTAACTATGCATTTCATTTTTATTATCAGTCCAATTTTAAATTTTTCTTAATAAAGTCATTAAATAACTGTATTTTTAACTGCTTATATTGCTTCTCTTGATACACTAAATAAATGCCTGCAGACCCTAAGTCATAATTAGGCAGCAACTCAACCAAGCGTCCTTCTCGTAAATCTTCAGCCACTATAAAGTGAGACAAGACAGATGCGCCCGCACCTTGTAACAGTAAAGCTTTAACAGCGCCTGCATTGTTAGTTTTTATAATGGCACCGACCGACACGGTTTCTTGTTGCTTTTTTTGGGTAAATGTCCATTTAGTCGGGTTAGGCAATAAGGAAAAAATGACGCAGGCATGTTTTTCAAGGTCTTTGGGTGTGACTATTGGCCCGTACTGCTTCAAATAGCTAGGGCTTGCTGTTAATACCAAGCGTGAATCAGCCACTTTTGTTGCGACAAGGTCAGAGTTTTGTAACCAGCCCACTCGAACACACACGTCTATATTTTCTTCAACCATGTCGATCACTTGGTCTTGTAGCATTAGTTCAATGTTTAATTTGGGGTATAAACGCATAAACTCGACAATTAACGGCGTAATATATTGAATCCCTAAGCTATTAGTTGTGGCAATTTTTAATGAGCCAACGGGTTGGTTTTGCAGCACACTGATTTCATTTTGCATGTACTGCGTCTCTTCTACGATTTTCTTGCAGCTTTGAAAGTAGATTCGCCCAACCTCAGTTAGGTTTAGTTGACGAGTTGTTCGATTTAACAACCTTGCACCAACTTGTTTTTCCAAGAGGGTGACGTGTCGACTAACCGCCGATTTTGCCATTTTCAACACTTTAGCGGCCTCAGTAAAACTGCCCAAGTCAACGACATGGTAGAAAATCATCATTCGATTGAGGTTTTCCATAAGATAATTGTTCTTAAAAAGAGAATAGTCTAGTATATTATCGCCTGCATTATTTCATTATATGAAATTAATGGTGTGGTAACAATTCAATTAACCCGGCACTCCTAGGGGAATGTTATGACATACAAAGTTAAGATTTCAGTAGGGGGTTCTTTTGCTCTCCTTTAGCCATTTTGCATCTGCAATCAATGGCTATTTCGCGATTGCTTACGGTGCCAAAATGACGGGCATGGCCGGAGCCGCGATTGCCTTTCCTGAAGACACTTTAACAGGCGCTGTTAACCCTGCGGGCATGTCTCAAGTAGAAGGTTTAGATATTGGCGCTCGTTTTCTCTATTTACCCCGTGACGCCGAATTTGATTGCCGGGGTATTGGTGATTGTGATGAGCTAGTACGGGATGATAGTCAGCGCGATTATTGGATTGTTCCGAACTTTGGCTGGAATAAACGATTAAATGATAAAAGCACACTGGGTGTTACTGTTTACGGTAATGGTGGGATTAATACGGCATATAGAAAACGCTTGTTTACAGAAACAGCCGAACGTGTTTTAGGGGCTCCAAGCATAACGACAGACGGGCATCTAGGGGTGGATTTTGCGCAGCTTATTATCGCCACCACCTACACGTATGAAATGTCTCCAAATAACTATATTGGGGTATCTCCTTTATTTGGTATTCAGAAATTTAGTGCGCAAGGTTTAGACTTCTTTCAAGGCGTATCGTCAGACGCAGGCAGTCTAACGAACAGAGGGGACGAGGTGTCCTACGGACTGGGTATTAAATTAGGGTGGTTTTATAAATCTAACGATACTTACCAGTTTGGCGCCTACTATGCACCAAAAATGCAAATGACTAAGATGAAAAAATATTCTGGTCTGCTTGCTAACAATGGTGAGTTTGATATTCCTTCAAATTACGGTGTGGGCTTGGCCATTAATTTTTCAAAACAACTGTCTATTGCTTTTGATGTGACACGCATTAACTACAAAGACATTGAGGCGTTGTCAAACCCTGTGCCCACGGCTTCGGAGCTGAACCCTATGATCGGTTTCTCCGCAGATAGGCTACTCGGTGCAAAAAACAGCGTTGGGTTTGGTTGGAAAAGTATTACGGCGTATTCATTAGGTGTTCGTTACATTTTTGATGACAAAATAACGCTTCGGGCTGGTGCAAACGTGGGTGAAGAACAGATTCCTAGACGATCTGGGTTACTAAACCCCATTACCCCCGCCATGCCAGCTAAACATTTAACGGCTGGGTTTAGCTATAAAAACAGTGAGCATTCAGAATGGTCATTGGCTGTTATGCACGTCTTTCGTAATGAATTAACCGCCGAGAACACAGCATTTTTAGGGACGGATGTTAAGTTTGGCATTGCTGAGACGACCTTAGATATTAGCTACAGTTACAGTTACTAAAAGTCGTGTAACATACTACCTCGGTTTGGGTAAACCGATCACTCATAATAAGAAAAACTATAAACGATTATGTTAAAAAAATTATCAATCCTTTTGCTGGCGCTTGTTAGCCTTCCTGCTTTAGCTGATTCTTCTCATGCCTATGCAAATGCGGTTCTTGAAGCCCTTCAAAAAAAAGGCTTACTAAGCGAACATGATGTGGCGGACATTAAGCAACATGCTCAACAAGCCGAATTGCAAGCGAGTAAACCCTCCGTGGCTAAAAAAACCAGTGTTAAGTCGGCTGTTAATAATTTAGTCGTAGCGACTAAAAAAAATGTTAACAAGGCGAGTCCTAATATTAAATTTTGGGGGTTAGCGCAGCCACGCTACACCTTTGTCCCCTCTAAAAATGGCCGTCAAGGAACAAATAGTTTTACATTAAGACGGGCGCGTCTAGGTTTTACGGGTTTTGCAAGTGACAATGTGGCTTTTCGCTTCCAGTATGATGCATCTAACGAAGTGGTAGGCTTATCAAACGCGCAAAAACTACTGGATGCTTGGGTGAGTCTGAAGCACTTTGATGACAGCCTTGGTAGTATCACAGTGGGGCAGCAATTTGCACTCGGTTATACAAGGCGACCACATAAATCGGCTAGCGTGGAACGCAAATTTACCGAGGTGTTATCACCCGGGGCTGTCGGTCGAGCGCGTGGGTTAACAATTAGAAAAGGCAATATGGGGCTGCCTGAAACTAACTCAAAGGGGTATTTTGGTAACCGTGTACATTATGCGCTTGGCTTATTTAATAGCCCTGACTTATCGCTAAATAATGATAATAACGATTTGTTGTTTTCAGCCGCCTTTGCGCTCCGTCCAAACGGTATTTCCCCCAGTGATGATGAATATCAATTTAAAGACAGGCCGCTAGCGTACAGCGTTGGTGCTGCCTACAGTACATCATTAGATTCTGTCACGTTGGATACAAAATTTCAGCCTAACGGGGTTGAGTTAGATAATGAGTGGCTTAGCGTATTTGCAGACGTTCAAGCGCACCATTGGTGGCTATGGGCGTCATGGGCAGAATTTAAATCTGATGCCACAGGTGGTTTAGCAGTTAATACACAAGGTGATAATACAAATGCGCTGAGTTCTAGTGCTTTAACTTTAGGCCTTAGCCGTGCCTATTTGCTGAACTCTGAAGACATGGGCTGGGCATGGGCATTACAGTATCAGCATGTCGATAATGAGCACCCCTCTAGAACAGCTTTCTTTAGACCGTTAACAGGGAAATCGACTGATGAAATAGCTCGCGGTATGAACCAAGGTAGTGTTTACCAAGCTATATTCACTTGGCAGTTTGATGAAAACTTAAGGCTTATTAATGAGCTGGCGTACTATGACCCCACAGACGGTAAATTTAATTATCCATCGTTTATTAGTCAATTACAGCTTTCCTTCTAATTCAATAAAACGTGTAGCCTATGAAACAAGAACACTTTATTCAAGCAGCTAACCGACGCCTTCGTGTGCAACAAATAGGTCATATACAGGCTAACGCACCTACATTAGTTTTTTTGCATGGTGGTATAGACTCTATTGAAATGTGGCGTGATTTCCCCGAACAAGTGCATCAAGCTACTGGTTTATGCGTTATTGTTTATGAACGCTGGGGGCACGGGCAGTCTGAGCCGTTAACTGAGTTTCGAGAGTATGACACGCGTGCAGAGGAGGCGGGTGAGCCGTTGCTTGATCTTTTTAAGCACTTTGGCTTAACTGACGTCATTCTAGTGGGGCATAGTTATGGCGGTGTTATATCTCTTGTTGCGGCAAGCCTGCACACAGAGGTTGTATGTGCTGTCGTATCGATTGTTCCGCAAATGCTTATTCATGACCAATGTTTAGCCGGTGCACAAGAAGCTAAGGAAGCGTTTGAAAATGGCGACCTTCGAAAAAAGCTCTTTAAATTCCATGGCGAAGGGCTCGATATTTTGTTCTATGATTGGATAAATAGAGTGAATAGTGAGGCTTACCAAGCTGAGGATTGCACGCAGTATTTGCAACAAATAAGCTGTCCGGTCTTACAGATTTTTGGCAAAGAGGATGGTTTTGGGTATTTGCCAAACCTTGATCTGTCAAAAAAACATATACCCAGCCAGCTATCAGTCAAGGTTGTGCCCGATGCAGGGCATTATGTTCACTTAGATGCTAAAGAAACCGTCATTAATGAGGTAAAAGAGTTTTTCCTAACGCTGTAATGCCAAAGTGAGTGTGGTGCGCCTTAGCGCTTTATATTAAAAAGCTAGGGATGTTTTTTTATCTATAAGAGTAACAAGGTTTATCCCTAGTTCTGCGGGGCAATTATCAGCGTCTGTCTATTGCCCAACTGTACTTGAGTTGCGAAAACGCTCATCGCTACTAGCAAAAGGCAGATCGGTTTGTTGTGTTGTCTGACCTGTCGAGTGGGGAATAGTCCTGCTTTATCCGATCGTTTTTCTTCTAGCGTATAGCATTGAACAGCACTAGCCTAATGCAGGTTTCAAGCTGGCGGTTGATCGCCTGCATTATGACTAGCGGTTCAATATTTCTGCTTTAGCGAGCTAAAAAATCTAATGTTAATGAGTTGAATTTTTCTGCATGTTCCCACTGCGCCCAATGGCCGCACTTGCTAAGGATGTGCAAGTCTGCATTAGGAATACCCCATAAAAATTTAAGTCCATGATCAAGAGGGCAGAATCGGTCATCACGACCCCAAATGATAAATGTTTCAGCTGCTATTTTGCCGAGGTTGGGTGTGAAGTCGCTGACAATAATATTAGAACTGGCAAAGCTTTTCATAAAGTTTTCAAGGTGTTCAGGCTTTCTCATCATATTCTCAAAGCGGCCTTCAATTAGTTCGTCGCTCATTAATGAAGGATCGTAAACAAAAACTTCAATCATTCGTTTTAACGCTTCAAGGGATGGGTTTTGGTATAAAGCGACCAATAATTTAATACCCTCTAATGGCATTGGTGAGAACATGCTTTGGCCACCACCACCAGCACCCATCAATACCATTTTGTCTAGGCGCTCTGGAAACTCAAGAGAAAAGCTAAGTGCGCTGGCACCGCCCATTGAGTTGCCAATTAAGTGTGCTTTTTCAATACCTAACTCATCCATCAGGCCTTTAATAGCACGTGCGTTTAGTACATCGCGTGCTAGGTCTGTAATAACAGCGTCAGATTTATTAAAACCAGGGCAATCTAATAAAATAGTGCGATACTTTTCTGCAAAAGCATCAATATTTCGAGAAAAGTTACTCCAGCCTGCTGCACCAGGTCCACCACCGTGAAGCATGATGACGGTTTCGTCTCCATTGCCTGCTTCGTTATAGTGTAGGTTCATGTCGAGATTTTTAATGTGGATGTTTTTGCTGGTGTTTTGTTCTGTAAGAGTCGTCATGTATTTGCCTATAGTTTTTATTATGTTTGATTAAAGAAGGTCTTAACGTGTAAAGAGTTAACTCAATGCAATTCTTGTTGTTACATTCAATTAGATTTTACTGATGTAAGTAAGTGGTGACTAGAAAAAGTTGATAGGTTTGGCTGCCTATTTAGTTTTATGGTAATAAAAAAGCGGCCCGAAGAGTATCTAAGTGCATTAAGTGGGGCTTGAAAACAAGGTATTTAGGTAAAAGTTTGTGCTATCTGCTTAATCCAATTGCAAAAAACCACTAAATTAGCGAAAATACACGGTTCATTTGGCGTGCTGCCTCTCATTTTCTTCTCGTTGTCGAATAGATGCTTGAAGAACTAGCCTTGGAAAGAATTATGAAAAAAACGATGTATGAAAAAATTTGGGAAAGCCACTTTGTTCACCAAGAACCAGGTCAGGCTCCTTTGTTATATGTAGACAGGCACTTAATGCACGAGGTTACTAGCCCTCAAGCATTTGAAGGCCTTCGCATGGCAAATAGGCCAGTGCGTAACCCACATAGCATTTTGGCGACAATGGATCATTGTGTGCCGACTAAAGATCGTGATCTTCCTATTGCTGACCCAATTGCTAAAAAGCAAATTGAAACGATGGCAGAGAACTGTGAAGAAAATGGCCTAAATTTGTACGATATGGAAAGCCCAGATAATGGTGTGATTCATGTTGTTGTGCCAGAGCATGGTTTTGTTCATCCTGGAATGGTCGTAGTGTGTGGTGATAGCCATACAGCAACGCATGGTGCGTTTGGCGCATTGGCGTTTGGTATTGGCACATCAGAAGTAGAACATGTGATGGCGACGCAAACCTTGCCACAGCAAAAATCTAAAACCATGTTGGTTAAAGTGGACGGTAAGTTGTCTAAACACTGTACTGCAAAAGATATTGCCTTAGCAATTATTGGCGTAACAGGCACAGCCGGTGGTACCGGTTACGTCATAGAATATGCTGGCGAAGCGATTGAAGCGCTAACGATGGAAGGCCGTATGACTGTTTGTAATATGGCTATTGAAGCAGGCGCCCGTGCAGGCATGGTGGCGCCGGATCAAAAAACATTTGATTTCTTAGAAGGTAAAGAGTTTGCACCTAAGGGAGAGCAGTGGGAGCAAGCATTAACGTATTGGAAATCACTGGTAACTGATGAAGGTGCAGAATATGACAAAGTTATCACCCTTAATGCATCAGATATCTCTCCTCAAGTTACTTGGGGTACATCGCCTGAACAAGTTATTGGCGTAAACGGTGCAGTACCGACGCCTGAAAGCTTTGATGATAAGGGCAAGCGTTTAGCCTGCGAAAGTGCACTTAAATATATGGGATTGGCAGCAGAAACCAAAATGACCGATATCAACATTGATTACGTGTTTATTGGTTCATGTACTAATGGCCGTATCGAAGATTTTCGTGATGCCGCTGAAATGGCAAAAGGCACAACCGTGGCAGAGGGCGTAACAGCGATAGCCGTGCCAGGGTCTTTCCACGTGAAAGTACAAGCTGAAAAAGAAGGCATTGATAAAATATTTAAAGAGGCAGGTTGGGAATGGCGCGAGCCAGGCTGTTCAATGTGTTTGGCTATGAATGGCGATGAGCTTAAAGACGGCCAACGTTGTGCGTCAACATCAAATCGTAACTTTGAAGGGCGTCAAGGCAAAGGTGGACGTACTCACCTTGTGTCACCCGCAATGGCAGCGGCCGCAGCGGCCGCCGGTCACTTTGTCGATATCAGTAAATTAGGTTAAGGCTATGGAAAAATATACAAAACACGAAAGCGTTGCGGCATTAATGAACCGTAATAATGTTGATACCGATCAAATTATTCCAAAGCAGTTTCTAAAAAAAGTAGAGCGTAGCGGATTTGGCGTACATCTATTTCATGATTGGCGTTATTTGAATGATGGTGTAACACCTAACCCAGAATTTGAGCTCAATAAGCCTGAGTTTGAAGGGGCAAAGATACTAGTAACAGGCGATAACTTTGGTTGTGGTTCGTCACGTGAACATGCGCCATGGGCGATTGCAGATTATGGTTTTAATACCATTATCTCAACAAGCTATGCTGATATTTTTTACAATAACTGTTTTAAAAACGGCATCTTAGCGATTGTTGTGCAGCCTGATCAATTGGATGCGTTAATGGCAGAAATTAGCGCAAACGAAGGGGTTAGTTTTACTGTAGATTTAGAAAATCAAACCGTTACAACACCGGGTGGCAATGGGTTCTCGTTTGAGATTGATCCGTTTCGTAAAGAAAACATGTTAAGTGGCTTGGATGATATTGGGCTAACACTTAAGCATGTAGATAAAATCAGCGCCTTTGAAGAACAGCATAAGCAGCGTCTTCCTTGGCTTTGGGCGTAAAAGCTAATAAGCGGTTAAGTTAAGCGGAAAAATGAGCTCTCGGTATATTCAAATTATGGACACCACCTTGCGTGATGGTGAGCAAACGCAGGGGGTGTCCTTTTCGCCTGCTGAAAAAGTAAGCATTGCGAAGGCGTTATTAGAGTCGCTGCGGGTAGACCGCATCGAAGTTGCGTCTGCTGGTGTGTCCGAGGGCGAGCAAGAAGCAGTTCGTAATATTAATGAGTGGGCGCAAGCTGAAGGCTTTGATGGAAAAGTAGAAGTCTTGGGTTTTGCCGACCATAAGCGTAGTGTCGATTGGATTGTTAATGCCAATGGTAAGGTGATCAACCTTCTTACGAAGGGTAGCGAAAAGCATTGCCGAGAACAGTTAGGTAAAACCTTAGACGAGCACGTTGAACAAGTGCTTAATACGGTTAATTATGCCTTGCAGCAAGGCTTAAAAGTTAATGTGTACCTAGAAGACTGGTCAAACGGCTATGCAGACAGTCCGGAGTATGTGTTTGCATTTATGGAGGCCATAAAAGATGCAGGTATTGATCACTTTATGTTGCCTGACACGCTAGGTGTTATGTCACCTGATGAGGTGCGAACAGCGTTAACAGATATGTGTACACGATTTCCTGACGTACAATTCGATTTCCACCCGCACAATGATTACGGCCTAGGCACAGCTAATATTATGGCCGCCGTAGAAGCAGGTGTAAGCGCCATACATTGCACAGTAAATTGCTTGGGTGAACGTGCAGGCAATGCATCTGTGTCAGAAGTTTCCGTTGTTTTGCGCGATAAAATGGGCATGGAGTTGTCCATTGATGAAAGTAACATCGTGCGTTTAAGCAATATGGTTGAAAACTTTTCAGGCAAGTGGGTAGCGGCTAATGCGCCTATTATTGGTGATGATGTGTTTACACAAACCGCCGGTATTCATGCTGATGGCGATAAGAAAGGCGGTTTGTATGAAAGCAAGCTAAGCCCTGAGCGCTTTTCTAGAATACGCAGCTATGCCTTAGGTAAAATGAGCGGTAAAGCATCACTCAGTAAGAACCTTGAGCGTTTGGGTATTGAGCTGTCGGAAGAAAACCAAAAGAAAGTGCTTGAACGTATTGTTCGTTTGGGGGATTCAAAACAGACGATCACCACTGAAGACCTTCCGTTTATTATTGCCGATGTATTAGAGAGTGAAAGCTACAAGCATATCCGTTTGCTTGACTGTTCTATTACCAGTCGTTTAGATCAATCGTCTATTGCCGATATCGCTGTGAATATAAAAGGTGCTGAATATCAATCAAGTGGCACAGGCAATGGTGGTTTTGATGCTTTTATTGATGCCATTAATAAGCTATTGGTTGAATACGATGCGGTATTGCCCGAGCTAGAAGATTACGAAGTAAGAATACCTAAGGGCGGGCATACTAACGCACTAACAGAGTGTGTTATTACGTGGGCGAATGAACGAAAAATGCGTAAAACAAGGGGTGTACATTCTAACCAAGTGTTTGCCTCGATTCTTGCGGCGCTTCGAATGATTAATATTCAGTTGCACGAAAAATCGTAAACGATTAATAATCGAGCAATAAAAAAGGCTTACATCTGTAAGCCTTTTTTATTGGGTGTTAAATAAGATTTAAACCGTTGGCATAGCCTTGAGTTTTTCAACCACTTTGTCACCGAATGCATCTGTGCTAATCATCTTAACGCCACTACCTGGCTTAGATAAGTCTGCCGTTGAGAAACCATCAGCAAAAACGCCTTGCATAGCAGCCCAAACATTTTTCGCTTCTTCTACCATGCCAAAACTATATTCAAGCATCATAGCAACAGAGCCAATCATAGAATACGGGTTGGCAATGTTTTTACCAGCAATATCCGGCGCAGAACCATGAGAAGGTTCGTAGTAAGCTTTCTCGTCTCCTAGGCAAGCAGAAGGCATTAGGCCTAATGAACCAAGAATACCGCCGCCTTGATCACTTAAAATATCGCCAAACATGTTTTCCATTACCATCACATCAAACTGCGTTGGGTTTAAGCAAAGCAAAGTTGCGGCAGCATCAACTAAAATATTGATGACCTTAACATCTGGGTATTCTGTAGCAACTTCTTCCATCACCTCATTCCATAAAACGGATGATTTAAGGACATTACTTTTATGTATATTGTGAAGTACTTTTTTACGACCACTGGCTAATTTGAATGCGTGGTGCATAATTTGGCGAATTTGGTTTTCGTCGTATTCCAACGTTTCTTTAACATAACGTAAACCGTCATCATTAACGCCAACTTCCTTGTTACCAAAATATAAGCCGCCGACCAGTTCGCGAACCATGATGAGGTCAATGCCATCACCAATAATTTCAGGCTTTAGCGGAGAAAAGTGAGCCAAACTTTGTGGAAGAGAAACGGGGCGGTAATTTGCGTAAGTTTTATAGCGACGACGCATAGGTAACAACGCACCACGTTCAGGTTGTTTGTCGATAGGGATTTTTTTTGATTCTTCGTGGCTTAAACCGATAGGGCCTTTAATAATGGCATCGGCTTGATCGCAAATGTCTTTGGTTTCTTGTGGGAAAGCATCACCTTTTTCAAAATATCCACAAGCACCAAATAAAGCGGGCATTAATTCAAATGTTACATCATTGCGTTCTTCAACGAGTTTTAAAACCTTAACGGCTTCTTGCATAATTTCTGGGCCAATACCGTCACCCGCCATAATGGCAATTTTGTAATTTTTCATGAGTTTACCTGTCGATTTAATAAATATAAGAGAGGGATTTTACGCGACTAGAGGCGTGTGTGCCATTATCACTTAGATTGTTTTTCAGTCTGTAGGCGCTTAACGTATAATAGCGGCCTGTATAGAACTTCAAAGAGATGACCTTATGGCTTTAAATTGTGGAATTGTTGGCTTACCAAATGTTGGTAAATCAACACTTTTTAATGCGTTGACGAAAGCAACCATTGCAGCAGAAAACTATCCATTTTGTACGATTGAGCCAAACACGGGTATCGTACCTGTGCCTGATTTGCGCTTGGATAAACTGGCACAAATCGTCAAGCCAGAGCGGGTAATACCGACAACATTCGAGTTTGTGGATATTGCTGGGCTAGTGGCTGGTGCCTCTAAAGGGGAAGGTTTGGGGAATCAGTTTTTAGCCAATATTCGTGAATCAGATGCTATAGCACATGTAGTGCGTTGTTTTGAAGACGATGACGTGATTCATGTGGCAGGAAAAATTGATCCTTTAGCCGATATTGAAGTGATACAAACTGAATTAGCCTTAGCAGATATGGCATCGTTAGACAAAGCGTTGACCAAAGCAACCAAGGCATCGAAGTCTGGCAACAAAGATGAATTAAAACGTAAGGCCTTAATTGAGCAAGCGCTGGCGCATTTGGATTCAGATATTACTTTAAGAACATTAGGTTTAAGTGAAGACGAGTTAAAGTCATTTTCAGACCTGCAATTGCTGACATTAAAACCCATGCTATATATAGCCAACGTTCAAGAAGATGGGTTTGTGAATAATCCGCATTTGGATGCTGTGACAGCATTAGCGCAAAAACAAGGCGCCGAAATTGTTGCCGTTTGTGCAGCCATGGAAGCTGAAATTATTCAGTTAGATGAAGATGAGCGTGCAGAATTTTTAGAAGAGATGGGTCTAGAAGAGCCTGGGCTTAACCGAGTGATCAGAGCGGGTTATCACTTGCTGGGCTTGCAAACATACTTCACTGCCGGAGTAAAAGAAGTAAGAGCATGGACCATTAAACAAGGTGCAACTGCGCCACAAGCTGCGGGTGTTATTCATACCGATTTTGAAAAAGGCTTTATCCGTGCAGAAATTACCGCCTACGAAGATTTTGTTCAATACAATGGCGAGCAGGGCGCAAAAGAGGCGGGTAAATTGGGTGTTCAAGGTAAAGATTACATTATGCAAGACGGAGATGTAACGCACTTTAGGTTTAATGTGTAAAACTTCGCAGGTATCTGCCTGTTTGGCTTGACAAAATAAGCCGAAACTACGAAAATTCACAGCCTTCAAAGTATGGTCATGTAGCTCAGCTGGTTAGAGCACGGCATTCATAATGCCGGGGTCGGTGGTTCAAGTCCACCCATGACCACCATTTCAAGCCCTCTCATTTCAAATTACGCGACTTTTACGCGACTTATGCCACACGTAAAATACGGTGTTGTTTACGATCGGGAACAATCTTCTCAACTACTACTATTAAGTTATCAATTTCAGCCTTTGAGTAATGTGCCGTAATACGATGTGATTTATAACCTAATAAATCCTCACGGTCTTGCAAACTAATACCTGCCGCTCTAATTCTTTTGCCAAACGTATGAGGTGATTCGTGTGCTCGGCATTGAAATAGGTTGGCTTTCTTTCCAGCAGTCTTCCAAGCTGTTCCTGTTATGTAACATTTATAACACCCCTACATTTTGGAAACTTAGAACAACCCCAAAACTTATTACCCTTCTTTTGCCCTTTTTTTACTTCTCGTAAAATCATATCGCCACCACATTTGGGGCAATGATGAGCTTTTTCTTTTTCAGCTACAATTGATTGAACATGCTTCACATGTTCTCTGTTTGTTTTAAATGAAGGTGTTAGCCGACCTGCTTTTATTTTTTCAGTTACATCTTTCACTTCGCTATCGGATAAAACAGGTATCTTTTTTGATTTTATGAAGCGTATATAACCTTGGCCATAGGTTACATTTTCTGGCATATCTGTTTTAAATGTACTGTCGCCAACGAAAACAATAACTGAGAATAACTGGGTGTCAGTTAACCCTAATAAGGATTGCAGGGTTTTGCTGTGTTTGTAGTTTTGGTGTAGGGGGTTTTGAAATTTGCTTGAATGCTTATAGATTTTTTGAGTCCATGTTTTTTGATTAGGGCTGCCAAAAATCCAACCTTTCATGTTTTTAGTTTCAACAACGAAGACACCAAACTTTGACACGATTATATGGTCAATTTGCGTGCTTCCATCTTCGGTTGGCAAAGTGACATTCTTAATAAGATGATATTCCTCTTTATTAAGAAAAATTTTGGCCCCAACATTAACTATAAACTCACCCGCAACGCCTTTAAACCAAGGTGTTTTTATTACCGATGTAAATATTGCGATGGGAATTAAGTACCAGAGCATACTGATCGCTTGATTAATGATGGGTGTGAAGTCCATTTTCCTACCTTTGATTTGTTACATAATGCCGCCAGAAGTGGCCGGATGAAACGAAGTCCAACCCATGCGTATCTTTGCATAGGCGAGGCTGGCTGGCCTTGTTATGTGATTATTGCCCTTAAAGTTTGATTTCCCACCGAACTTAGTTGAAACCAAAATACCCTAAACGAGCTATCATGATGAATTTTTAATTACTTTCTACTAATTATTGTAAACCTAATCTGCGTGAGTGTTTGAGACCAAGTACACAGGCTGGCAGTAATGTGAATTATGGCTCTGCTAATCTAACACTTTGTATGTGGTGTTCCAGAAATCACAAATTTCTTGAACCTGATTAAGAGCTTGATTCTTAGAATCATGTTTTAACGTTAAGTATAAATATGTTCCTTTATCAACAACGCTATCATAACCAGGCAAAGAGTATAGGCGTGAAAAAAAGATATTTTCATCTTCTTCACATTTAAAAAAAGGGCCTGAAATTTCAATCTTCATTCGCACTCTCTATTGCACAGAACGCTGCCATAAACGGCACGAACTTGTGAGCGTCCGGCGACCGCAGGGAGCGAATTTAATGGTCTTGTTAAATGGTGGGGCGCGGGGGAATCGAACCCCCATGGCGCGCTCCTAGGTGAACTACAGTTTGTATCTAAGCCTGTGCCCCGCTCGAAATAGAATCTACCAACCAGGTACCCCAGTAACGCCACGATTCCACCTTTTACGTTTTTCATAATATTGTTATTACTATTTCTCTTCATTTCTGCTTCCTCCTGTACCAAAGTTACCAATGGAGCAGTCGATAGTTCTATTCCGAGCGACACATCAACTTCTACACTTGCCGTAATCCAAACTCCTAAGTCTTTACATAGCTGATATTCAGCTGATTTCTAATTCAAGTTGTGACATTTAACGTTTATATAAGACGCGCGCATTTTTTCGCGCGTCGACTTGACACTTTGTTAGGTGATTTTAATTGCAGTAATACCCTGAACATTTAGCATTTGGTGTTTTATCATAGCGATTTGAAATGCCGTCATTGTCGTTATCACGATAGTTATACGACGAATTTTTCTTGTTTGTTGCACCTAACCCAGAGCTGTATTCGTCTCTTTGACTTCCACCATTACTTTGAGAGTTTATATTGTTAGATCTTACGGCATCTGGACTGCTACGATAATACCCTTGAACATATGTGCCATTTGATTTCGTATAACCTTTGACATATTTATCAGCGTAAATGCTAGAAGAAAAACTAAAGATAAAAATAGACAAAACTCCAGTTAAAAATATTTTTTCCATTTCATTTCTCCATGCCAAGTGCATTTAAAGGGGGTTAGTTGCGAGCATTTGAACACCTAACGCTCGGAACAGCGGAAAATTGGAAGCGGAGCGAGTAATTTTTCCGACTGCTTGCGCTTGTTATACGTGACCTGTCACAGAACTCCCAAAAAAGTCATGATGATTCTTGATAATGAATATTTAGGAATCTCTTGTTCTTTGTAAAAGTTGCACGAACGTGATTGCTTATCTTGAGCTTCAATATTAGCAAATCCTCCGGCGACAACATGTCCTTGTTTAAGGTTAATATATATTGCTTATTGGCTAGACTTCCTAGTGTAGAGTTGATGTAATCAAGGTTCTTTATGAGGGTGTCTCGATCAACTTCGAATATGTTGTCATGAATTAGTAAACCGGGATGTCGGTCTTCAGTACTCTGTGATGTCAAAAGTGCATAGTCATAAAAAAACACCTTTTCTCTATCGATACTGTGGCTTCCATCATCATAAATTCTTAAGTCAAATTTTACGATCTCTTTATTATCTTTGACCCCTATATCAAACGAGCATTGTTGATTTCCATAGACATATTCATGCATTTCTAAAATTAAAGACTCTATAGATTCCACTGAATCTTTGGCTTCAATAACATATGTATCTAGTAAATGAATTTGGTTTTTTCTCTCAATATCTTTGTCTTTTCTTTCCTGTTCGTGATTGCTGAATGCTTCAAGGAAAGAGTTCAAAGATGAATAGTCTTCCATTTTTCTTTGGTGTATAGCAATTGTTTTCTTTAGACTTTTTAGAAGCCCTTCTTGGTCTAATAGTGTCACTTTTTCTTTGTAGCGATTATCTAGTGCCTTCAGTTCTTGGTCTAGTGCGCCGATTTCTTTGGTGACGTTTTCTTTTCTTTCATTTATAAGTGAGCGTTGAAAATCATCAATTTTCTTTTTGAATGCGCTAACTTCTGACAACTCTTTTTTGATTAGGTCACCTAGCCCATCCTTAAATTGATTGTATAGATCCGCAACTTCATCTTCATCTATGTAGTTATCGCCTTTGAATAACTGTATTTTTGAAATTTCGGATTTTAGAACTTCTTGACGCGCACGTTTATCTTCAATTTCATCTTCAAGCGCGATAATTTCAGATTTTACTATGTCGTAGCCTTCTGTATTTTCAAGTCTATCAATATCCTTTTGAGTCTTTTCAACTTGATTTTTCAAATCATTTAGGTCTGCTTTTGCCTCTGAAATATTTTTACCGGTTAATGCCTCAACGTTTTCCTTTACTTTGGATTTGGCTGCTCTTATCTTTTCTAAATCTCTGTTTAGTTGTTTTGCTTGATTATAGGAAGCTGGATTAATCCCTAGTAAGTAAAGGTGCGGCTCATAGTCTGGCGGTATGCGTTTATCTGTATCAAAGCACTTGATGATAGATTTGAATTCTGATTTTTCATCTCTAATTAGGGGGCCAAGAATAGATCGAAATGATGGAGATTCATTTGTGCTAATTGATCCGAAAGTTAAAGATGTTAAATACTCTAAAACCTGACTTTTAGTTGCTACTGGCTTGAGCTTGCCGTTGACGTAAAGTTGCGGAAAGTCTTCTTTGAATACATTCCTTCGAATAGTAATTTTCTTATCGTCAATCTCGAAGTCTAAGCAAATCTCGAAATCTTCAGGTAAATCATTTTTTGGTATCTTCGATACCCGGCTTTTACCGTGATCTTTAAGAAGTGCATAGTTGATAAATTCAACGCACAGAGACTTTCCAACTCCGTTAGTTTTAACGGATTTGTCAGTTGTCTCGCCAAGTATAAGATTGACCCCATTGAAAAAATCAATCGGTTCAAAAAGGCTTGGTTCGCTGTATAGTCTTCTAATCGTTAGCATTTGAGATTATATACGGTTCGTCAAATTCAATAATGTCTAATGTATACAGAAATAATATTCCGTAATAAAGGCTTTTGGCTCCAATTTTGTTGCTTTTTCTAAGAGAACGTGCGGCATCAAAAATGCTGATCGTTCGACTTTCAGAGGCATTAAGCAGTTTCAAAATTTCTGCACCAATGACAGGAGCCGACTTTTCTAAATTTTCATTTTTTGAAACTAAGTTAGCCATTGTTCACCTTCCTGTTAGGAAAGACATTGCATTTTATAAGTTGGTCCACAATGTAGAATTCAGCTGCGCATGCATCAAATGAGAATCCTAGATTCGATAGGTGGTTTTTAAACGATTCCACTAATTCATCTAAAGCAGCTTTTGGGTTACCATCAGATTTCGTTAAAATATCGTCGCTATAGCCTTTTAAATATGTTCCCGCACGGCGTAGTGCTTGTGATCCTATGTCACTTTCTTCGTTTATGGCGTCAAGTACCTTTCCGTATTCAATATATAGATGGTAGTATCGGTTGGTTAAATATGTGGCGTGGTCAGCGAAACGTCTATGAATTTTGTTGTCAGGGTCGGGGTCTTCAATGAAGCCATTTCCTGCGTCTGGATGCTTTTCGTTACTTAGCATTTCAATCATTGCCAAAATGGTATTAACTTCGTTTGGCAAGGTTGAGTCAGGCTGATCCTGTAACTCCTTTATCAAAAAGTCACGGATAGCTTTTATTTTTTCAATATCAGTGAGATATTTAATATCCTTTAGGATATCATTTACATCCCAAATATCGTTTTCGGTGTTGATTGAAAACTGATCATTGCCTATATTCTTGTCTTTGTGTTTGCTCTTTTTGGCAATGTTTAAAATAATCAAGCGGTCGTATTTTTCGAACAGCTTATGTTCAATAAATTTATCCACCGTCGTTTTTGTTTTCTTTAACGATGAGGTTGACGTTACCTGAACAGATATTTTGTTGTTTAAGTCTCTAAGGTCTATGGCTGCGGCATTTGGGTCAAACTGGTTTGCGTTCTTTAAGTTGTAGCCATAAACAAGATTTAATATTTGTTCATAGAAATCCTCAGAAAAATTATTCACATCTGTTAGATTCAACTTGTTACTTGCTTCAACCAAAGGTGGAATGCGTGTAAGCAGAGTGATGATAGTTGTTATGTATTCCTGCTTCTTGGTCATTATTTGTCCGTTTTTCCCTTCAACCTTACTTCTTGCACTGGTGATGATGATAGTAGATACAGAACTTTTTATCGCCCATGATTGCCCGTATAACGCCGCCATCAACTGCGTAGCAATCTGGCGCGTCTTTGTGCGGTACGCACAAAGCGTGACAGCTTGCGGAGTCAGATTGCATGGCCTTGTTAGTATTATTCTGAACAAAATATTGCCAAAGACCTAAGAATTCAATGCATTAATTCTATTCTGCAAATCATCATGAACCTCTTGAGCATTCGTGACTAAAAAATTGCTACAGTTAATCATTCCATTTTTAGCATCATCCTTAACCAATGACCTCATATTTGATTTGATTTTGTTAAATGCACCGGGCTCGTAGTTACTTTGAAGTGAGTCAAGCAAATGAGTAATTCTTGGCTCAAAATCATTGCCGTACACCGACACCAAATATGGAAAAACTTCTTCGTCAAGTATAGGGCGTCCAGTCAGTTCTTCGCCTATACCTACAGCGTAGACAAGACTTTCCCAAGTAATCACAGAAAATTTATTCTCATATGATTTTTCAATCAAGGATATTTGTGGTTTTAAGAAAAACCTACCTTTTTCAATTATCTGTTCAAGTGGAACCATACCGCCTTTTAGCGCTACCACAATCCCGCGAAGAACGCCAAAAAGTAATGTAATTGGTAATATTATTAGCGTTAATATTACGGTAAATATTCTAGTGATCATTTTTTACCTCGTCGGATAATTTACTGTACAAAATATCAATGTGTTCTTTATTTGCAGCAAAGACATTCCCTGTTAGCAACATCATGTCTATAACCTCTTTTAGCTCTTGCTTAAAGTCATCGGGAACATCATCAGGGCTTATCTTTATTAATAGACGATTTAATTCCTTATTCTCTTTTTCGAAGAACTCACTTCCCTCCTTGACTAAGCTCATCAGAGCTTTCAAATCATTATTCATACAGTGGTATTCCTATGTGTGATGAAACTTAGATACTAACAGTGTTAATAAGCGGAAGTATTGTTCCACGTATTAAATGGATATAGGTGGATAGTACTTCCATGTACTTTAATATTAAGAGCCAAACATGGATAGCTTGTTGGCTAGTAATACATTTATTTATCACAGTTGAATATAGCATAACTTTTTAAGGCTGGCGTTACGCAGTTTTACGCATTTAGTAAAGGTTTTTTTATGCTTGGTGAGGTTGTGCAAGTAAGTATTTAAATTAAAAAATGGGCTTTCATAATACCTATGGTCGGCGCTCATACCCTTGTAATAGCAGTCATTCAAAGATTTTTTATATAAGATTACGCGGTAAAGAAACCAGCCCCGCCCATTTAGTTGTTTTTTGATTGTTGTTTAAGGTTCTGGTACTTAGCGCAGGAAGTTTCTTTTTTCTTTTGGGTTTTAGAATTACGATTTCCCATTAATTCTGCAGTAGCGATATTGCATTCAGTTCTAGCTAGTTGGAGAGGAGTTTTTACAGAGGCCGGTCGTATATTTGCTATTGTTGGTTTAAATGTCATGGAAGCATTGCAATACATCTTCTTCATTTTTGTATATTTCCAATGTTCTTTTTCGCCTTTTTGTATATATAAGCAAGTTTCATTAAATAGTGATTTAGCTGCCAATGTGCATCTAGAAAATTCCTCGATGTTCAGGTTGTATGTGTTACAAACAGATTTAGGCACAATACGCCATAATTGATATGAATAAGGGACTTGAATATTTTGGTGTTCTACAACAACACTTTGGATTTCTGTACCTAATAAGTCGGTCATTTTATTGGTAACATTAAATGAAACTAGTTCGAGGTATGATGCGAAAATTACTGATATTGGATCCATTCCTTTACATCCTTATTTTGGTTTTAAACTTAACAGCTGAGACTGCACGCCTACCTTCATTCGGCAGAGCTTATAAGCGTGGTTTCAATAGAAAGTTGCTTGGCTGGCTAAATACCCCCCGCAAAGCGCTATTGTGCCGCCAGCAAACCGGCTAAAGAATTGTGCTTTTGTTTTTTTCATCAGTACGGCTAAGGCTATGCCGCTTAAATGCAGTACGGCGGTAGCCAGAGCAAAACCAAGTGCATACGCTACAACGCTCATTGAGGTGGGCATTTCTGAACCATGGGCATAGCCATGGAAAATGGCAAATACGCCAACCACTAAGCAGCTATACATCAGTGGGAGTTTAAAGGCGCCCGTAATTAAGATGCCTAAAACTAAAATAGAAACCAAAATGCCTTCTTCATCAAATGGTAGTGGAATATTTGTAAGCCCCAGCAAGCCGCCTAAAAGCATAACAGCGACAAAGGTGCCAGTAATACGCCATAAGGATTGACCACCTATTTGGGCGGCCCAAATCCCCACCGCTAGCATAGCCAATAGATGATCTGCCCCGCCGATGGGGTGCGCTAATCCGTGGAGAAAGCCTGCAGTTTGATCAATACCCGTATGAGCTATGGCAATACTGGGCAAAAAAAGGAATAAAACTAATAATGTGGATATTCTTTGTTTCATTGCGTTTCTCCTAGAGTAAATAAAAGGCGCGAACGTGAGTTGTTCAGTTCACGCTTTTAGATTTTTGCAGGGTCTTTTTCATTGCTGTGTTAGCGCAGCGGTCTGTGTGGCTACTTAATCACTCGTGTGATTCGGCTTCGGCGGCCAACTCGTCCATAGGTATTGCGATTTCTGGTGGTACTTCGTTATAAATAACGACGCCATATAACCCGATTAATAAAATAATCATTAGGCCGCCAAACACGGCTACTGATTTATTTTTGATGTAATGGAGGATCGATTTAAAATTGAAACTTAGGTGCGCTAGAACCGCTAGTATCATGATTAGGCCAAACAGTTTATGCACTGGATGCATTTGAATCGTGAAAGATGGCTTCTCTATAACAAACATCAAAAGCCCCGAGGTGGACATGGCGATAAACGAGACAAAAAGGGCTACGGCGACAATTTTCCTGAACATATTAACTCTCCAATTTTTAGTGTGTGACTGAGCACGTTTGAACTGAGTTGACCATACTACAGCGTGCATCTAAACGAAACGATATAATGCGGGCCATGTTGGTTAATCCTTCCTAAGCGCTTCAAACTTAGCGGCCATTGTGGGGTTCTTTTTCGTTAACTTTTTAACGGTTAGGTCATCTGCTTTGTTATTCGCTAAGCGCAGGTTATTTTCTGAGCCAAGAAGGGCATCCTTAGTTTTCTGCAGGTGGTCGATTGTTTTATCAATTTCGGTAATGGCGGTTTTAAACTTTTTAGATGCTAAATCGTAATTTCGCGCAAAGCCTGTTTTAAATGCATCAAGTTCTTCTTCAAAATGAGTAATATCAATATTTTGGGCTTTTACAATGGCCAGTTCTTGTTTGTATTTCAGTGAATTTTGAGCCGCATTGCGTAGCAACGTTATTATTGGAATAAAGAACTGTGGCCGAATCACGTACATTTTTTTGTAGCGATGTGAGACATCAACAATGCCCGAGTTATACAGTTCACTATCGGGTTCTAAAAGCGACACAAGAACAGCGTACTCACAGTTTTTTTCATGTCTGTCTTTATCGAGTTCTTTGAGAAAATCTTCGTTCTTTTTCTTAGTTGCCGTTTCGTCACTTTCATTCTTCATCTCAAACATGATGGAGACAGTCTCAATGTCATTTTCATCTTTATCGCGGAAAATGTAGTCACCTTTGCTGCCAGTGCGAGCATCATTGTCTTTTTCAAAATAAGATTTTGGGAAAGCAGTCGGTCGGATACGGTTAAACTCTGTTTCACAATGTTGTTCAAGCGTTTCGCCAACCATTTTGGTAGACAGGCGTGCTTTCATGTCTTTAAGGCGTTCAATCGTGTCCTCAAGGTCATTAATACGTGTTTCGTATTTATCCTTTAAGGATATTTCTGACATGGTTTTTTCACTTTCTTTCGCGTTAAGTACGGCTTTAAGGTGTTGAATCTCTTTGTCTTTCTCCGCAGATGTTTTTTGTAGCTGATTGGAGTGATTTGCCGCTGCCAGCTCAGACGCGGCTTTTTTTTCTAGCTCGGCTTGCCTTAATTTATTGGCTAAATCATCGCGTTCTTTTTCTACTGCTTTAACCGCCTCAGAAACAGCCAGCTGCTTTGACGTATCACCCGCCTCTAACCTTGCTTTCAGGTCTTGTATTTCTGCATCTTTGGCAGCTGAATTTTTTTGCGCATCGTTCGTTGCTTGTTGTTTAGCCAGCTCGACGGCATTAATTTTTTCTTTTTCAGCAATGTCTAAGCGCTCATTTAGCTGCTGTGTAAATTCGCTATCACGAACCTGCTTCACGATATCCGCGTACCCAGCTTCATCAATCTTGAATGCTTTTTTACATTCAGGGCAATGTATATCTTGCATGGTATTTCTTCCTTTGTTGGTGTGTTTTGTTGGTCGCTACTGTATTGTTCTGTCGCATTTGAAGCTGGTTTTAGCCCAGCTGATAATTGTTCAAAATAGCGATTTACTAACGGTTTGGCGGTTGATGAAACTCAATAACATTTTTATCAGGGTCTCTAATAAAAAAGAACTGTGCGCCTTCAAACTCAACCTCTTCAGTAATGGTAATACCCAGTGCTTTTATAGTCTTTCGTGCAGATTCGATATTCGTTACCTCTAATGCAACATGAGTATAACCCGTATTTTTTGCGGCAATATCCATCAGTACATTTTCTGTACAATCAGAATCTGCGTTGAGAATAAAGTTTATATTAATACCAGATGGGTGCTCCATAATGGCAACAGGTTCCGGCCCGATAGGGCCAGCGATAAATTCAAACCCCAGTTGCTGGTAGAACTGTCTAGAGGCGTTCAGGTTTTTAACTCGTAACCCAATATGATTAATTCGGGTAATTTCTTTCACCGTGTATTTTCCCTATTTATTTAGGTTTTTGTTTACCGCCTGCTTCAAGAACAATTTGGAGTGTTTTTTATAGATTAGTGAGTAGTTTATTCATCTTTCCCGCTAGCTCAAAATCCAGTTCGCTTAAACCGCCAACATCATGGGTCGTTAGGCTGATATTAACTTTGTTATAAACGTTAAACCATTCAGGGTGGTGGTTCATTGCTTCAGCTGTTATTGCGGCAGAGGCCATAAAACCAAAAGCCAGTGCAAAATTAGGAAACGTACACTCTCGGTAAAGTTTGCCTTCTTTTAAACTCCAGCCTTTTATTTCGCCATTTTTCAAACGAGATTCGGCTTCTGTTAATGAGATTAGTTTTTTCATGGTAATCACTACGCCTCTTAAGTTATCAATCGGTTTTGGTTATTGGGGAATGGATGCCTATTTTTCGCTGTTAAAAAATAAGCAGCACATCAATGCTTCCAACATATTGAAACCTAAGCTTTTTACCCCGCGATTATGTTGTGCCTTGTTGTGCTGTTTGGTGTAACAAAAATTAAAATGATTTATGCGTTTTTACCGCAACACTTCTTATATTTACGGCCATTACCGCAAATGCAAGGGTCATTACGGCCAATTTTTGGTGTCGCTCTGGTTATTGGCGTTTGTGGTGGCGGGCAGCAACTGGTGTCATTGCAGCTAGATTCTTTTGGCGCTACAGATGGGGTTGATAAATTATGGCTACTTTCATTCATATGGGTTATTCGCTGTTTGTTGAAATTAAAATACTGAATTGAATTATAAACCTATGGCAGCGTTAACTGGTGAAGTGATGCTGGTGACTTTTTTGGGTGATTTGCAACGTTACTCAGGTTAATTTTGAGGTCAGAAAGAGGAATAACATCTTCAGAAAATTTAGTTTGAATGACAGCCGTGTCTAGCTTAAAGACCTATGTATAGCGCCTATTGATAGGTCTCTTCAAAGAGAATAATGACTTCTGTCCACTAAAGAGCTAGTCCTGTGCAGCTGATTGTTATGTGTTACTGTTATTCTAATGAGCATATCAGTTCTCTTCAACAGGCTCGAACTCAAACTTAATTGATGAGGTCTTGTATACTGAACGCCCAACAACTTTAGCTGATTCTAGATTAAAGAGTGCTAAATTATGTCCTTCCGCTAAAGAGCTTTTATAGGCAATTCCATCATAACCTTTGGACTTGATAAACTCCGATATGATCTGGGTAGGTGCATAGTCAGATTTAGAATCCGATGCCCGTGTCGGCTCAGAAAAAGCATTATCAATATCACGCCAAACGGCATTTAATGTTTCTTTATTTGTTGGCTTTCTAAAGTAAAGACCCAAATTATGTTTTGAACCATGCTCTACCGAAAAATCGAGGACTTTTAGGTCATTGATAATTTCAAACTGACCAATTGAAATTATGGCTCCAAGCCAAGGCCTAACTTCAGACATTGCTGTTTTTTTATCTGTAGCAACATACAAGCAGGGGATACCTTTTGGGTTGGCCCTGCCTTCCAATGCGCTACCAGTTAGTGGTTTCATTCTCTCTATTGAAAATGGGCTTGGAATGTCATCTACATGTATATCTTCTCTGGTGTCAGGATCTTCTTGGTAATACGGTTTCCAATCATGCCCATTCTGAGCTCGCCAAAGAATGGAACCAGCCTTAACCTCTGTTTCTCTACCTTTACATGTTTTTATAATAGAATTGAGAAAATTCTTAGACTCATCATCCAATATATACCGTTGTTTAGTATGTACGGCCCGCTGAAAATCATGATAACTCCGCCATGATTTAAAACTCACAACCATTCCTTTTTGAAAACATAACTAATGATATAGCTCAGTTGTCCACAAGAGCATAGTGGAGAGTAGCGAAACGACGCCTTAGCGGTCAAGTACCATACCTTATTAGGGCTACTCTTCCCACAAAATTTTTCCTAGACTATATTTTTTCTTTTCTTCTTCTGTGGAGCTGTTAAAAACGGTTATTTCTTTGCAGTCTAACCTCACATCATCTCCAAGTCGGAGTTTTCTAACGTCAGCAAAAAGTTTCTTAGAATAAGTAACTTTAATAAGATCTCCATCTTCTTGCCTAATATCTAATTTACCAGAACGGCTAATTAGCTCAACAACACCATCAACAAATACGTTTACAGGGTCGCTGGCACTGTAGCCGTCTAACAATTTTTCTAAAACCTGTATTTTATCTCTCCGACCTTTCCAAAAGTATTTGGTTTCATTTGGAGCTACCCAACTTAATTCCAACTCAAGACTTCTTTTTCGTAACACTTTTAGAAATTCAGTTAAATTATGAGTACTTCTTAAGCCAAGAAAGTGAACTTGATCGCTTAGGCTTTCATTAAAGTCCGAATTCAGTAATTCAAATAATCCATCAAGACTATTCTCAAGAAGGCTTTCACCAAATACATCAGGTGATGTATCACCTGTTATAAATAACCGAGACGAACCTTGCCCAATATCAGCAAATCTTAAGTTAAGGGGATAGGAAACTTCATAGGGAATTACACCAGATACGTCTTGACCTAATTTTAACTTAGCGGATGCCGCTGTAACTAAAGCAGAAAAATATTTTGATAGATTAGCTAAAAGATCTAGAGGGACCGTACCATTTTCAACTTCATTTCCGATTAGACGTAATTCTACAACCTCTTTTTTGCGTTGTTCTTTAGCTGTTTTTAATTGAAATGATAAATCCTCAATGTGAGAGTTTAGAGAGTTAATACTTAATTCAAGTGAAAAATTAGAACTTTTTGATAATAGTTCTCTTTTTTCGCTTATAAGTTTTTCAGCAGATGCAAGCTTGGTTTCTAAATTTAAAATATTCATAATTAAGCCTCCACCATTATTCGAGCAATACCTTTCGGTTTCTCATTCCGATCAAATCCAAACAAGCCGCGCCAATAGCTTTTATCATTCATATTATCAATAATAAAATAAGCGTCGCATTCATACCTCAGTTTAGTTGCTTTTTGATCTTCAAACAGCTCCTTAAGTATTAATTGTTTTTCAATGGGGAGTTTATTAACCTCTTCTTGAGCACAAACGACTACGAGATCAATATCACCGGGGTGTTCTTTTTTAGTAGCAAATGAGCCATCTATCCAAACCTCCATGTTGATTGGCACATCTTTCAACCGAGCTATGAATGCTTCAAAGCGATTTAACAAGCTCTCTCTACGTTCTATATTTTCGAAGGGGTCAACAAAGACATCTTTGAGGTCTGACAGTGTCATGTTGTGCATCCCTGCTTCAAGCAATGCTGGATATTCCATTCCTATATACCGGTAATTGATCACGGACTTTAAAGTAGCCCAACAGCGTTAATAAGCGAAAGCAAAGTTCCACTTATCAAGTAGAGATAAGTGGCTAATACTTCCATGTATTTTTATATTAGCAGCTAAACATAAACAGGCTGTTAGCTAATAATATATTTAGTTATTATAGCTGAATATAACACAACTATTTTTATCGCCTAAGGCTACGTAGTTTTTAGGCCGTTGAATGAAGATCGGTTGGGGTTTATTTAGCTTGCGTACTAAGCATTTAATTTTAAATGATGAAGTATTTATACAAGTACAGGTGACCGTTTTGTCGCTAATAAAGGCTAGCTGCTTGCCCATAGGCGGATAAGGTTGTGATAGATGCCGGTTAAGTGGCGCACTTCGTTGTCGTCGGCTCCTCTTTCTATGGTTAGTGTTTGAATGCTTTGGTCAAGGGTGTACAGCATTTCTCGTTGCTGATTGTCGCGTACCATGCTTTCTAACCAAAAAAAGGAACAGACTCTCGCTCCTTTAGTAACCTTTAGAACCTGATGTAAGCTAGTTGATGGGTATAAAATTAAATCTCCAGCCGCTAGTTTTACTTGTTGAGCGCCATAAGTTGTTTCAATAACCAGTTCACCCCCGTCGTACTCTTTGGGATCAGATAGGAATAAGGTGCAAGAAAGGTCTGTGCGCATTATTTGGTGGTCGGGCAGGTGCATAATGGCGTTATCAACATGGGGCCCATAATGGTCGGCGTTGTTATAACGATTAAATTTGGGTGGGAAGATTTTTTTGGGTAACGCGGCGGATAAAAACTGCGGGTGTCGCCCTAAGACTTTTAAAATATGATTGCCTAATTCAATAGCAAGGTCTGACTGATCTTGAATTTGCTGGTTAACCTTAACTTGTTTTGCTTGGCCTCCGGCGGTTATTTTGCCATCTTCCCAAGTTGTTTTATCTAGGGCAGCGCGAAAATGTTCAACGGTTTTTTTATCTAGTACATTATTGATAGGAAATAGCATAAAACTGTATGTTGTAAACGTTATTAAGGCTGGGTAAAGGTGCACTCTGTATTAATTTCTTGCAGAGTTGAACAGCCAGTTAGGGCCATTGTTACTTCTAGTTCTTCTCTTAACAAGCGCAACATATGGGCAACCCCTAAGGCCCCAGCAACCGCTAAGGCATACATTTGTGGGCGACCAATCAGTACGGCATTTGCGCCGTATGCAATGGCTTTAAAAACATCTGCTCCACGGCGCACACCACTATCTAGCAAAACAGGAAACTCTGCGCCAACACGATGGCGAATAGAAGGTAGAGCGGTGATGCTGGCGGGGACACCATCAAGCGCTCTGCCGCCATGATTAGAAACAACAAGCCCTGCAAATCCCATTTCTTTTACACGGGCTGCATCAGCCGGGTGCAAAATACCTTTGATAATAATGGGTAAGTTGGTTTGTTGTTGTAACCACTCTAAGTCTTGCCAAGTAGGTGCATCTTTCATTATGCCTTGGAAAATAATACTTTGTGTGCGGTTTAATTGTCGTTGCGTAGGGGAGGGTTTGCCCTCAAGGTTTGCTTCGCGGACCTCTTGCGGCAACGTGAAATTTGCCCGTTGTGCGCGGTTTCTTAAGCCATTGATTGGTACATCAAGGGTAACAACAAGGGCGCTATAGCCGGCTTTTTCAGCGCGTTTAATTAGCGAGAGGGTGAACGCTTTAGTGTCTTGAAAATACAGTTGAAACCACTTTCTATAACGCGTTGTGTTGGCAATTTGCTCTAGTGTGGTAGATGAAAGCGTGCTGGCTATAAAACCGGCTTCCATTGCCTCGGCAGCTGCTGCGCTGGCAAGTTCTCCATCTGGGTGAGCTAATTGTTGATGTGCAACCGGCGCTAAGAAAATAGGGTGGCGATACTGCTCGCCAAATAGCGTTAATTCGGTTGAACCTTGAGATACATCTTGTAAAACTCGGTTATAAAGGCCGATATCATCAAATGCTTTTTGATTGTTTTTTAAGGTAATTTCGTTAGCCGACCCACCAGCAATATATTCAAAATGTGGGTGAGATATAAAGTGCTTTGCTAGCTTTTCATAATCATTAACGGCTGCAATATCAGGCGGTATTTGTGTCAGTTTTTCTTGTCGGGTTGGTTTTTCTTTCATGGGGCGCCTAGCCGTTGGTGGTCAAAATATAATACTTGGGGCCTAAGTTGCCTTAGGCCCCAGCAACCAAATTATTACGCTTTAATTGTTATGTCTAAAACTCATACGCTAAGGTGAGTTGGGCATTACGAGCATCGCCAATATAGGTGAAGCCACCATTTCGATAACCGGCTAAATAGTAGTCTTCGTCTGTAATATTGCTTATGTTCAAGCTCGCTTTAAGTTTTTTGTTAATGTCATAACTGGCAAAAATGTCATACACAGTATAGCTCGGTATTTCATAATCATCAGCTGGGCTATCGGGTTGCCCAACAAACATATTGCTGGAATACGTTGCAATACTACCAAAGGCAAACTTAGGTGTTGCTTGGTAACGCAACTGCAAGTAAACGCTATCATCTGCAAAGTTACTCAAGGGCTTGTTCTTATAATCGACAAGGTCGCCACCTCGGCCTATGGCCGAAGATTTTAAAATTTCAGACTCCATCATGGTTGCGCCAAACTGCACACTTAATGCCTTGGTAATATTGCCTACGGCTGAAACTTCAATGCCTTCCACTTGGTTTTTACCCGTGTTTAAGGTGCCTATAGATGAGTATGCGTCGCCAACACTTTCCATTACATCATCTTTTACAGTTCGGAAAATAGCGGCAGTTAACAAGAGCTTGTTATTTAAAACGTTCCATTTTGTGCCCAGTTCAACACTTTTTGTTTTTTCTGGTTTGCTGTTTTCAACTTGCAGGTTGTCACTTCCGCAAAGCCCGCCATAACCACAATTACCGCCTAGATCAGATTCGCCACCGTTAATATTGCTAGAGGTACTGTAGGTTAGGTAAACATTGCCTTGCTTATTGATATTGTAAACAGTGCCAATATGTCCATTCCACAGGGTGTCGGAATAAGAGAATTTAGTTGGAACAGTCGCGCCATAGCTCAGTACCGAGTTATCGTAATCAAAGCGGTCGGCTCGTATACCTAAAAACAGCGACCAATGATCATTAAAAGTAATGGTATCCATTGCCGATAATGATATGGTTTTTATAGAGTAATCGGAGTCTTTAGCTGCTTTGGTGATGTCACGCTCCAGTAAGCCATTAAGGTTATTGATCTCTTTGCCATTACCATCCAAGATGCAATAGTTGGGAGAACCGCCTCCTTGGCTTGCGACGATACAATTGGTTGCGCCATTATTAGTAACGTTATAGGTTCCATTAATGACGCCAATATCAGAGTATTCCGCACCAAAAACAAATTGATGCTTATTGCCCGCCAGTTCCCTATCCACAAACAGGTTAAATTGGTTTGCAAAATAGGTGACATCTTGCCAACCTTGGTGCGCTCTGCTTTCAATAGTAATGGTGGCTGCGCCCGGGGCAACGGGGTCACTAATATCCCTTGTTGCGCCAAAAGCGCCTGTTGTTACATAACCATTTTCGGTCGTGCCGTAACGGGTTGAGTTTTCTATTCTTAAGGCATCGTTAATTTCATAATTAAGACGGAAGGTTCCCACGTTAACGGTTGATTCTAGAAAGTCTTCGTCTTGTACGTACGATGGAATGTTATTGGCCACTTTAGAGTCGGTAATGTGGTAACTACCTAGGTCGGGTGAGTCTTCTGCATTTAAGTAGTAATAATCAGCCGTCAGTTTTAATTTATCAGTGGCCTGGTGGCTACCGGATAAGGCAAGACCTGTGCGCTCTTGGTCTGCAGGGTCGCGATCTGGAACATCTTTTTCGCTATACAATAGGTTAAGTCTTACCGCCGTATCATCATTAATTTTATGGTTGCTATCTAAGGTCAGCTCTCCAAAATTGTCTGTCCCTAAACCAGCTGATATTTTATTGAAGTCGTACTCTGTGCTGGCCTGTTTGGTTACCCCATTAATGGCGCCGCCTGTTGAGCCTCGGCCTGCAAAGGTGGAGCTGGGTCCTTTGGTAATTTCAACTTGTTCTAAGGCAAAGCTTTCACGAGTTGTCATTCCTGGGTCACGTAAACCATCCACAAAAACATCACTACGCGCTTCATGTCCTCGAATAATATAACGGTCACCAAAGGCATTGCCATTTTCACCAGTTCCTAAGGTAATACCGGGCTGGGCAGCTAAAATATCCCGCAAGCCTGTTTTTCCCGAGTCTTGAATGGCTGTTTGTGTAATCACGCTGATTGTTTGAGGCGTATCGGCCAGCTCTTTTACATGCCGGCTATCGGCTGAAATTTTTGCTTTATACGGTGCAGATTTTTCTGTGTAAGGGTTGGTATCAATTGTTCGCTCTTCAATTTGTAATGCATCTAAAACAATAGCATCGCTTTCTTGTGCAATGGCGTTGTTTGCTGTGGCACCTAGCAGTACCGTTTGTACACAAATTGCTAGCGCTGTTTTGCGAAATGGAAATGCCGTTTTATTTCGCACCTTGAGTTTGGCCGATCTACTGCTTGCGGGGGCTGTCATTATTTGCTCCTTAATAAGTTGAGTTGGTAATAAGTGAATATTCAAGGGGAATGATCAGGGTTAATTGATCACGTGGTATTGAATTTGGGATGGCGGGCATTGGGCTTGCCTTGTCTAGGATGTCTAGGGCTGCTTTATCCAGTAAGGGGTAACCAGAGCTTTTGTGAACACTAGCGGATAACAGCTGACCTTTTTTATTTATAGTGAATTTCAGCGTGACGACGCCTTCTTGTTTTTTCTTTTTTAAGGCGGCAGGGTAATTTTTATATTGGTTTAGCCAAGCGATTAAGCTTGAGAAATAATCCTTTTTACCTAAGCGGTTCCCTGAGTTTGCTTCTGCCCCTTTTCCGCTTGCGCGAACCAGTGCTTCAGACTTTGATTGCTCCTTGGTATTGCTAGTTTGTTCTTCTGGTTTTTCTGTTACTTCAGAGTCTTCTGGTTCTGCTGTCTGTTTCAGCTGGGCTGGCTTTTTTTGTTCAGAGTGCTGTACTAATACGGCATTCTTTGTTGGCTTTTTTGTGGTTACGGCAGCCACAGTAGGCGCCAGTTTTTTAACCGGCTTATTGGTTTTTTTTGGTGCTTTAGTGACCGGTTTGCTTATAACCTTTTTTTCTGGCTTAGTTTTTTTCTCGGGTTTTGGCTTTTTTTCCTTTTCAACTTGATCTATATAAGAGCCTTGCATGCCCAAGCCAATTTGAATGCCGTTTTCGCCTAAGTCGCTAGCTCCACTTGGTTCTGGGGCAGGGCTTAACATATAGCCAGCTGCCGCCGCTAGATGCAGGGCAATGGAAACAAAAAAGGCTAAAGACCATTCTGAAATACGCATTTATTTGGCCGAAGAAGCTTGCGCATAAAGGGTTATTTTAAAAATACCTTTTTTGCGCAAAATGCTAAGTGTTTTATCAAGGTCAACGGCTTGAACACGTCTATCAGCTTCAAGCGCTAACAGCGTATTGGCTTCTATGAGAGAGTCTAAATGTAGGTCTAGCTTTTCAAGAGAGGTTTTAACGCCATTAAGGTAAAGCTCATTTTATCAGTGAGTTGTAGAGTCACCGTTTTCTCGACAGCTTGAGCACCGTTTTCTGAAACAGGCAATTCAATACCTTGGTCTTGGATATCCCGCATATGCCCTGCAATCATAAAAAACACGAGCAGTAGAAAAACAATATTGATCATAGGGATCATATTGCTATCACCCTGTTGGCTACTTTTAGCTGATATTAGGCGCTGGTTAACCATTTTTATTTGCCGTTTGCTTAAGTGACTGACCGAGGGATAATGTCTGGAAGCCCAGTCTATTGAGTCGCTCCATTGCCGAAACTATTGATTGAACCTGTGTTTTGGCGTTAGGTAAGATGACCGTTGGTTTGTGAATATTGAGTGATTCTAAGAGGGTAGAATCTGTTAGTTGGAACGTTGATTCTTTACCAAGCAATGTTAGTGAACCATCTTCATGCAGCTCAATTAATTGAGGCTTTTCCAACGTAGTCTCGTGACTTGCAACGGGTGATTGCAAATCAAAACCATTATTTTTACTAAAGGATGAAGTCAACATAAAGAAAAACAATAAAATGAAAACCACATCAACTAGCGCTGTCAAACTGACCTGTTTCTTTGGCCGCGGGTTAATTAATAAGGGGTTCATTAAGCTTGGGCCACTTCACGTAACGGTTTAACCGATTTTCTTTCGGCTTGGATTGTAAAAACCCTATCCAAATCATCCTGAATGAGTATCGCCTGAACTTCGATTTTGCGCTCAAACCAGCTATGAATAATTGAAGTCGGAATAGCAACGGCAACACCCATTGCGGTGGTCATTAGAGCCATCCAGATGCCGCCAGAAAGGATGGCTGGGTTAACTTGGCTTCCCGCCGCTTCCATTGCTTTAAATGCTTCAACCATGCCTAAAACAGTGCCTAGCAGCCCTAATAAGGGAGCCAGTGAGGCAATAACTTCTAGAACGCGGAGGTACTTAGCAAGGTCGGCCAATACAAAGCGAGCCTTTCTTAAAATTTCGTTTTTTGCTTCTTCTGTAGACAGGACGCCGCTATCTAATAATTGAAGTGCTTGGGCAACCAGCGCTGACCTTAAATGACGCTGGCCATTAACCAGCACAATTGCTTGGGCAACTTTATTTTGTTTAAAGTTTGAGAGCGCTTCCCCAATAGAAGATTTTGCAGTATCCCTCAATTGCCAAAACTGCCAAATTTTTAACAGGGTGACCGTTAGCGAGACAACAGAAAAGACAATAAGTAACCAAACAACGGGACCGCTAGTTATTAATAAATGAGACATGAAAACACCTTAACCATAATGAATTTAAGTAATGATAATGTTAATGATAATCATTCTCATTACTTATTGTCAATAAGTCTGACAACTAAGTGCTTAAATTTGAACGAGCTGATCTATAGCAGCCTTGTTGCTATATGAAAGGTGATACGATAAGGCCGCAAACGTAAACGCTCATAACAATGAGGTAGCCGCATAAAGTTTTTAATGGCAGTAGAATGGGAACGACGTTGAAAAGCTTGGGGGTATTCTATAAATGTTGTTCAGCGTTTATTGCAACTGGTGACCGTGGAAAAATAGAGGATAAATATTATGTTAGCACTTGAGCTTGACCCTGTATTACTGGCGCGTATTCAATTCGCCTTCACGATTAGTTTTCACATTGTTTTTCCGGCATTCACGATTGGCTTGGCAAGTTGGCTTGCTGTTGTTGAGGGGCTGTATCTGAAAACAGGCAAAAATGTTTATAGAGAAATCTACAAAATGTGGATTAAGATTTTTGCGGTGTGCTTTGGGATGGGTGTTGTCTCGGGTGTTGTGATGTCCTATCAGTTTGGTACTAACTGGTCTGTTTTTTCCGATAAAGTTGGCAATGTTATTGGGCCGCTTCTAGGCTACGAAGTGCTAACAGCGTTCTTTTTGGAAGCATCTTTTCTTGGCATTATGCTTTTTGGTTGGGGCCGTGTGAGCAAGAAAATGCATTTTGTTTCCACCTTAATTGTAGCTTTTGGCACGCTTGTTTCCGCGTTTTGGATTTTGTCAGCCAATAGTTGGATGCAAACCCCTCAGGGTTTTGAAGTAAGGGCCGATGGTTTGCTGTATGCCACAAATTGGATGGAAGTTATTTTTAACCCATCTTTCCCTGTGCGTTTTCTTCATATGGTAACAGCAGCCTATCTGACAACCGCTTTTGTTGTAGGCGGGGTTGGAGCCTATTATTTATGGCGAAAAATCCATGTTGAACACGCTAAAGTGATGTTTTCTATGGCGATGCTGATGGCGGTGTTTGTTGCGCCAACCCAGTTGCTTATAGGCCATGCACATGGTGAAAACACAATGGAATATCAGCCTATCAAGGTGGCTGCGATGGAGGGAAACTGGGAGCGTGGCAGCAATAAACCGCTGTACCTTTTTGGCATACCGAATGAAGAAACCGAAAGTACAGATTATGGTATTACTATTCCTAACGGCGCTAGTTTGATCCTAACAGGTTCTGCAGAGGGGGTTGTGCCTGGGTTGAAAGAGGTCGCAAAAGAAGATCGCCCTCCGGTGGCTATTGTGTTTTGGTCTTTCCGCGTTATGGTTGGCTTGGGTGTGGCAATGATACTAACGGGTATTTTGGCTGCCATTTTATATTTCAGAAAACGCTTGTTTGATGTTAAGTCCTTTCAATTATGGTGCATGGCAATGATGCCAAGCGGGTTTATAGCATTGTTAGCTGGTTGGTTTGTAACGGAGGTAGGACGCCAACCCTTTACCGTATATGGTGTTGTGAGAACGGCGGAGAGTATTTCTCCAGTTATCGCAGAACAACTGGCCTTGAGCTTAGGTATTTTTGTTGTGGCTTATACGCTGATTTTTGGCACGGGTAGTTATTATATTTTGAAATTAATTGGCAAGGGGCCCAACCAAGATAAGTCGGGTAATGGCTATTATGAACACGGGCAAGAGGCGGTTGCACCTAATCTAGCCAGCAACATTGGAAAGGAGGGTAAAAATGTTTGATTTATCACCATGGCTAGACCTACCTTTAATATGGGGCGCTTTAATCGCAACAGCTGTTTTTATATATGTCTTGTTGGATGGCTTTGATTTGGGCTGTGGCATATTATTTCCATTTGCGCCTAGCGATAAATGCCGTAGCAAAATAATGAATTCGATCGCGCCGTTTTGGGATGGTAACGAAACGTGGCTTGTTCTTGGTGGGGGCGGTCTTTTTGCGGCTTTTCCAGTTGCGTATGCGATAGTGATGCCGGCACTTTATTTACCCGTTATTTTAATGCTGATAGGGCTCATTTTTCGTGGTGTCGCCTTTGAATTTCGTTTTAAAACGGAGGGAAGAGACCGCAAACTATGGGATGTGTCTTTCCACGTTGGCTCGTTATTGGCTGCGTTTATGCAGGGCGTAATTTTGGGTAATTTTGTACAAGGCTTTGAGGTTGTTGAGCGAGGTTTTGCCGGCGGTCCGCTTGACTGGGCTAATGGGTTTGCAGTAATAACAGGTATTTCGCTAGTGTTTGGCTATGCGCTGATTGGCGCAACATGGCTCATATGGAAATGTGAGGATGATACCCAGCGCTGGGCACGTGCTGTGGCGCGATATGTTATCGGCTTTGTAGCATTGGCAATGGGCTTGGTTAGTTTGTGTATGCCTTTTATTGACGAGCGCATTCTGGAATTGTGGTTTTCTGTGCCGAATCTGTTTTTTCTGGCACCGATTCCTATTATTACGCTTTGTGCGTTTGTAATGCTTTGGAAAGACTTACATAGCGAGCGCGAGGTTCGTCCATTTTTGCTCACCATGCTTATTTTCTTACTCGGTTATGTGGGGCTAGGCATCAGCTTGTTTCCATGGATTGTTCCGTTTAGTTTTACCCTTTGGGATGCGGCCGCTGCCTCAACATCGCAATCATTCTTATTAGTTGGAACCGCGGTGTTTTTGCCCATTATTTTAGTGTATACGGGATATAGTTATTACATATTTAGGGGTAAAGCTGATGATAAAGCCATGTATTAAAAGCGGGCTAATTGTTGCGTGTTTATTGTGTTATGCAGTCAGTTTTGCACAAGAGCCTGTCTTTTCTTATGTTGAGGAAGCAAGAGGCATTACCCAGCAATTTCAACAAACATTAAAGCAGGAATTACAGGCGGCGATTAAAACAGGTGGTTTAAAAAAAGCCGTCGATGTGTGTAGTCTTCGCGCACCTGAAATTGCAGAAAAAATGGCAGGCGAAACAGGCTGGACAATAGGGCGTACCTCTTTAAAAACACGTCATCAAAACAATAGGCCCACAGCGCAAGAAAAGGCGGTTTTAGACGAGTTTGTAAGCAGGAAAAGTGCGGGTGAAGACCTTGCAGAAATGGAATGGTGGCAACAGCAGGGCACAAGCATAATGTATATGAAGGCAATTCCAATGCAGGGCTTGTGTTTAAGTTGCCATGGCATAACGGTAGAGACCTCACTTAAAAACCATATCAAGGAGCTCTACCCTCGCGATACCGCGATGGGCTTTAAAATAGGTGAGATTCGCGGAGCATTTAGCTTGCAAAAATATATAGAGTTAGCTAATGGACAAATTGTTAAGTAAATATTTATCGCCTAAACAAAAACAATGGGCATGGTTTGTGATTCTTTGGTGCTTTGGTTTGTTCTGCGTTGTGAGTATGGGCGCGGTGATCAAATTTATTATGAACATTTAGTGTTATTTCATAACTTCAACATGTTTATAGGTCAAAAATACGTGTTGAAGAAAAGTAATCAAAGTTGAACTGAGTCAATTCACCTGCTTGTTGCCCAGGCACGGGTAATAAACGGACGGTTAAAGGTTTATTTAAGGACAGAGACAACATCGCTGTGTCTCGCATTAATCCCTCAATTTTTTTCTGAGGTGTATTGCCACTAACAGGGATGACATCCAAGCCGGTACCGCCAACAGCTGCGCAAGCCAATAGCGTTGCGATATTAAAATTCTCACTGATAGCGTTTTGTGCGAGCACTGCATCTTCTAGTGGCAAAAGCATGACCGCACAGTAGCCGGCGCGATTAAAGTTAGCGGCATCCAAGCTTTGTTTGATTAAACCAATGGCTGCCATTGTGCCGGGGCCACCAAAAGGTTCGTTTGTGAGCAGTTCCACAATACGACCAAAAGAACGAGGAATGCTTGGGTAGGGTGATGGCGTCATATCAATGCCGCGGTAGGGTATATTAGTGAGCGCGGCAGCTTCGGTTCCCAGCTTATCAAGCGTTGCTCCGAGGCGGTTAAACGTGGCTGTTAAGGACGGCTCTGCTAACCAGCGCTGTTCAGTATTATCAAAGGTTTCTAATAAGTCGACAAGGATATCTGCGGATTCGATAGCCATTGAAAAGGCGGTTGAGCTGTTTCCATCGTGCCAAGCGGCAGGAAAAAACGGGCTAAATGCTGGCATATTGGCGACCATGCAATAGCGTAAATTACCAAAACCGTCTTCTTTGATGGTTGAGTTATCCACCACGACTTGCGCTGCAGGTGGCAGGCAGTCTGTTTTGAGTCCATTTGCCTGATCGGCCAATTGTACGGAGGTAAATACCCAATCAGTTGCCTCAATGATGGCAGGGATTCCAGCCATAAGTTGTTTGAGTAAGCTGTTTTCAGTGCTTGCCTCGTCAGTGCTTAAGCTTGCTCCAAGTGTCCCTAGGGCTACATGTTTAAAGCCTGCTTGATTGGCAACTTGTTCGTACTGGCTGGCAAACAAGGCTAAATGCTCAGCGCTGGCGCCTTCGGGGAAAATTTTTTCGAGTGGTTGGCTGGCTAGGCGTAAACTTTGCACGGCAAAACCTGCGTCAGTAAATAACTTTTTAACCTGCAAGGCTTGTTTGCCGAGAGGTGCAATTTGTTGCTCCATCTGTTGTTTGTCGGTATTGATTGGCAGTTCAGTGAAAAAGGTAAGGGCGCGAATTTCCATCTGGTCTCCTGAGTAAAGCGTTGTGCAGCGATTAAATGTGTATTGGGAATCTTAATAGGTTGATAGTTAATATATCAGAACCGGTGAGTGCCAGTGCATAGCTAAAAAGAAACCCCTTCAGATGGTTTAGCAAATTTGTGTGTTTGCTGGCTGTTTTTAAGAGCGATGGGCTTGCAACGTGATGGTATCAATGGGTTTTAAAATGAAGGGGCTTTTTTTGTGAATGAGAACATGCGTTTTTGAAATTAAAACCAAACAATAATGTCATTATTATTCAATAGGTTACGTTTTTATGGCACTGCTTGCCGATCATCTGCTTGTTCCGCAATATTTCTTTATCAGAAGGGTTTAACAAAAGAATTTCTAGTATTTTCTTTAATAAAGCGATGCAAGCCAATGATTTTTATTGCCTTTATTGTTTATTTAAATGTGTTTTCCAATGGCCTCTATAAACCCTAGCTAAGTGTTTGTTCGTAAAGAAAGTATTTATGGAATGGGAAACTTGACAGAGTGGTATTTTCATCCTTATAGTGCAAAAAAGTGGGGTAAAGTGGTAGAAAAGGGAATAAATCAAATAAGGGGCCGGTTTTGTTTAGAGGGGTTAATAACGTGACGTTGGATGCAAAGGGGCGATTGTCTATCCCTACGCGTTATCGTGCGCAGTTGAAAACCTCTTGTGATGGGCAAATGATGATGACGGTTGATCGTGAACATAGTCTCTTATTATATCCCTTGCCGGTTTGGGAGGATATAGAACGAAAATTGATTAAATTGCCTACCCTAAATAAGCAAGCCAGACGTTTGCAGCGTTTATTAATTGGGCACGCAACCGAATGCGAATTGGATGGGCAGGGCCGAGTGCTTGTGTCGCCACCCCTACGAGAATTTGCTGGACTGGATAAGAAAACAGTCATGATAGGACAGGGAAACAAGTTCGAAATTTGGAATGAGCAGACATGGGTCACTAAGCGTGACATATGGTTTGAAGAGGAGAGTGCAGAAGACGGTGAGCTTTCACCTGAACTGGGAACCTTGTCGCTTTGATGTCTACTGGTGAATTACATAAGCCGGTTTTATTGGATGAAGCGATAGAGGGGCTGATACGACAAACTGATGGGGTTTATATCGATGGAACCTTTGGTCGTGGTGGTCATAGCGGGTCAATATTGCAGGTCTTGTCGCCTCAGGGGCGCTTATTGGCCATTGATAAGGATATGGATGCTGTGAACTCCCCCCAAGCACAAGCCTTATTAAAAGACGAACGATTTGAATTAGCGCACAGTAGTTTTGCACAGATGGAGCAATTGGCACAAGAACGGCATTGGGATGGCGCGGTTGATGGTATTTTGCTAGACCTTGGTGTGTCGTCCCCCCAGTTAGATGTTGCAGAACGTGGCTTTAGCTTTATGAAAGATGGGCCTTTAGATATGAGAATGGATTCAACGCAGGGCGAGTCAGCAGCGCAATGGCTTTCTCATGTTGAAGAAGGCGAGCTGGTCAAAGTGCTAAGGGTGTATGGTGAGGAAAAGTTTGCTCGTAAAATTGCAGCAGAAATTGTTCTTCAGCGCAAGGAAACGGCGATTGAAACAACGGCTCAATTAGCGGCATTAATTGCAAATGTTGTGAAAAGGCGAGAACCCGGCAAACATCCTGCAACAAGAAGCTTTCAAGCCATTCGAATTAAAATTAACAAAGAACTCGATGACCTTGAGCAGGCCTTGGCAAGCTCATTGAGTATGTTGAAACAAGGCGGCCGCTTAGCCGTTATTAGCTTTCATTCGTTAGAAGACAGAATTGTGAAACGGTTTATACGTGAGCAGTCGCGTGGAGAGATCGTTCCTCGCCATCTTCCAATGCCGTTAGATGCTAAAAAGCCGGTGTTAAAAGTGGTGGGTAAGGCAATTAAAGCGTCTGCGAATGAAGTAGCGGGTAATGTTCGAAGTCGCAGCGCTGTATTACGTATTGCAGAGAAATTGTAATGGCAGATCAAAGTCTAGCAGGTATTACAGTTATTTTATTGGTGTTGGTGATGGTGTCGGCATTGGCCGTTGTGTACGTGAAATATGATGCGCGTTTAATGTTTAATCAGCTACAAAAAGAATTACGAGAACAGGATAGGTTGGGCGTTGAATGGAATCGTTTGCAGTTAGAGCAAAACACTTGGTCATCAAATAACCGAATAGAAAAACTAGCTCGTACAAAGTTAAATTTACAGGCGCCTACGTCGGCACAAATTGTTTACGTAAAAGTTAAATGAAGTATTCACATCAACAATCTAATAACACTGTGCAGAAGGTTATTGTGCCTGAGTTGGCGGGGCGTCGCCGATTTATTCTGGCGTGTTTTATGTTGATGATGTGCGTGCTGATTTATCGGGCAATTGATTTACAAGTATTAAATAATAGTTATTTGCAAAAGCGCGGAGAAGCGGTTCATTTGCGTGACATCAAATTACCTGCTTATCGTGGAAAAATTACAGATGTAGGTGGGCACGCGTTGGCCATTAGTGCACCAGTGAGTTCTGTTTGGGTGAACCCGCAAGAGTTGGAGCTGGGCACTAAAAAGAAAGAGTTTGCAAAGCTGCTTGGTTTGAAGGTTAGCGCACTTGATAAGAAGCTTAAAAAAGTAGCCTCGAGGCGGTTTGTGTATTTGCGTCGCCATATGGATCCACAGGTGACGGCAATGATTGATCAGTTGCAATTACCAGGGGTGTATTTACAAAAGGAATATAGGCGCTATTACCCTGATGGCGAGGTGGCAGCACATCTTGTTGGCTTTACAAATATTGATGATGAAGGGCAAGAGGGCCTTGAATTAGCCTGGGATGAATCATTAAAAGGCTCAGCAGGTGCCGAGCGTGTGCTTCGTGATGGCAAACGCAGAATGGTAAAGCATGTTGATAACATACGCGCGCCTATTCCCGGTCAAGATATTCGGCTAACGATAGACCGGCGTTTGCAATATTTAGCATACCGAGAGTTAAAGGCGGCCGTCGCGCAGCAAAAGGCCACGTCTGGTTCATTAGTGTTGCTGAATGCTGAAACTGGCCAGTTGTTAGCAGTGGCAAACCAGCCTGCCTTTAATCCAAACGATCGTTCTAAGATTAAAGCGAGTCATGTTCGTAACAGAGCCTTTGTTGATTTGTTCGAACCCGGTTCAACAATGAAGCCCTTTACCGTTGCGGCAGGCATGGAATCGGGTGTCTTTGATGCTTCTACCGTGATTGATACCAACCCCGGTTATATGCGAGTGGGACGTAGTCAAGTGCGGGATCACCGTAATTACGGTGAAATAGATTTAGCAACGCTACTACTTAAGTCAAGTAATGTGGCGTCAGCCAAAATTGCCTTGGGCATTCCTGGCGAAAAGTTATGGGGTATGTTGAATAGTTTAGGGTTTGGTCAGTCAGCAGGTCTTGGTTTTCCGGGAGAAGCTCGTGGCAAACTAGTTGGCTATGAGCAGTGGCGGCCGATTGAAACGGCGACCTTGTCATTTGGTTATGGTTTGTCTACCTCAGCATTGCAATTAGCACGTGCTTATTCGGTTATTGCGAATGAAGGTGTTTTAGAGCCGATTTCGTTAGTGGTTGATGAAGCGGCTGCTGAAAGTGTACGGGTGATGAGTCCAACAGTTGCTAACAGTGTGCGGAATATGATGCGCGGTGTGGTTACTAAAGCGGGTACAGCGCCCAGAGCAAAGGTGTACGGTTACTCGGTTGCCGGTAAAACAGGCACTGTAAAAAAAGCGATCGCCGGTGGCTACGCAGAAGATAAATACTTAGGTGTGTTTGCAGGCATGGCGCCAGCTAGCGACCCAAAATTAGTAATGGTTGTGGTGATAGATGAGCCAAAAGCAGGCGATTACTATGGTGGTTTAGTGGCCGCACCAGTATTTTCCAGAGTGATGTCTGGGGCGTTACGCTTAATGAATATTGCACCGGACAACCTCGATAAGGCAACCGTGTTTGCATCACTTGAAAGAGGTATTCAATGATGCCAGCTAAGCAAAATTCTTCGTTGCTGCCTTTGCAAACCGTGTTGGACGGCTTGTTGGAGGTTGACTCAGACATACGTATTGCAAATTTGAGTGTAGATGCGCGCAATATTCAAAAAGATGACGTATTTATAGCAGTCGCTGGTTCACAACAGCATGGCCTTATGTACGCAGAACAAGCGATACAAGCTGGCGCAGTTGCGATTATTTATGACCCTGAAGCAGGGGGTGAATTTTTAGCCGAGAAAGTAAAAAAAGCACATAGCATTTCCCTCTTTAAGCTTGCCAACCTTGGTGAGCATATCAGCATCATGGCTGCGCGTTTATATCAATTTCCATCGAAGGAGTTATCTGTGGTCGGGATTACTGGCACCAATGGTAAAACCTCGGTGAGCCACTTTATTGCTCAGGCATTAAATGTACAGACAAATTCATCCGCTATCATCGGTACCTTAGGCTGGGGACAGGTTGATGATTTAAAGAAAACGATCAATACCACTCCAGATGCAGTGAGTGTTCAGCGGCAACTGGCGACTTTACGCGACGAAGGCATTGCAACCGTTGCGATGGAAGTTTCTTCGCATGGTTTAGATCAAGGGCGGGTTAAGGCGGTTGCGTTTAAGGGCGCTGTGTTCACAAATTTAACACATGACCATTTGGATTATCATCAAACCCTTGAGGCTTATGGTGATGCTAAATTAACCTTATTCAAATGTCCTTCATTAAGCTTTGTTGTTCTAAATCGGGATGATGCCTTTAGTGAGCGGATTAAAAACGCACTGTCATCAAGCGTTAAAGTGTATTCATTCTCAAGGTCGAGCTGCTATTCAACAGTTGAAAACTGTTTGTTTATCTCTAATGAACGATTGCTAGCAACGGGTTTATCATTCGAGTTGTCTTTTAATGGGTGTACTGTTCAAGTTCACTCTGAACTGTTTGGTGCTTTCAATATTGATAACCTTGTTGCAAGCACTGCTGTGTTAATAGCAATGGGTGATGAATTGAGTGTCGCCGTTGCTAAGGTTGAAAAGGTGAAGGCCGTTGAAGGGCGTATGCAACGGGTTTTAGTTGAAGGGGCTAAGCCCGAAGTGGTGGTTGATTATGCGCATACACCAGATGCCTTAAGGCTTGCTTTGCAAAGCTTGCGTCAGCACTGCAAAGGAACCTTAAGATTGGTTTTTGGCTGTGGCGGTAATCGGGATGAAGCAAAGCGTCCACTAATGGGGGCCATAGCGGATGAGTTAGCCGATAGTATTGTTATTACAAATGACAACCCACGTTTTGAATCAGCTGAAGCGATCGCTGAGCAGATTAAAGCAGGCATTAGTCATGTGGCTAAGCTGACCGTTACGCTTGATCGTGGGCAGGCAATACAGCAAACCATTGCAAGTGCCGCTAAAAACGACATTATTTTAGTGGCCGGTAAAGGGCACGAAGAATACCAACAGATACAGAATGAAAAAATAGCTTTTAGCGATGTTGCACAGGTAAAAGATGCATTAAATGCAAGCGTGTTGAGCGAAGAGGGAGGTCACGGATGCAAACCATGAGCCTTCAGCAAGCAGCGGTTATCACTAAAGGGCACCTTGTGGGTGAAAACGTGAGCTTTAATGCCATTAGTACAGACACAAGAAAGATCCAACAGGGTGATCTTTTTGTTGCCTTACAAGGTGAAAATTTTGACGCAAATGATTTTGTAGAACAGGCCAATAAGAACGGTGCAGTGGCGGCGATTGTTAGTGCTGAGATAAGTGTTGATATGCCATATGTGAGAGTAGATGACACTTTATTAGCTTTAACGCAGATCGCAAAAGAACAACGTAAGGCGCTGGATATCCCCTTGGTCGCTATTACGGGCAGTAATGGCAAAACCAGTGTAAAAGAAATGTTAGCAAGCATTTTAAGCGGTTCGAATAAAGTGCTAGCAACAGAAGGTAATCTGAATAATCAAATAGGCGTGCCGCTTACTTTATTAAGGCTAACCGACGAACATGATGTTGCAGTGATTGAAATGGGCGCAAGTCATTCAGGTGATATTGCGCATCTATGTGATATTGCAGCACCAACCGTGGCGATTTTAAATAATGTTGGCTCAGCGCACTTAGAGGGGTTTGGCAGTATTCAGGGTGTTGCCAACGCGAAAGGTGAAATTGTTTCAGGAGTTAGTGAAACAGGGACGGCGATTCTTAATCAAGAAGAGCCTTGGTTAGACCAATGGCTGGCGTTACTTGGAAATAGACGTGTTATTCGTTTCGGCTGGTCTGATAATGCCGATGTGTGGGCAGATATTGAATCGGTACAAACGGGTATTTTTAACGGTCAATTTAAAACGACTTTTGTTCTGCATTATCAGCAAGAACAGGTCGAAATTCAGCTGAACCTTATCGGTACGCATAATGTTCTAAATGCACTTGCGGCGGCCAGTGCAGCCATCAGTTTAGGCGAGTCGCTCACTGATATTAAAGAAGGGTTAGAACGACTGATGGTGGTAAAAGGTCGGATGCAATCATTAAAAGGCGTTAATAACAGTGTTGTTATTAATGATTGCTACAACGCAAACCCTAAGTCATTTGAAGCAGCCATGGCCTGTTTAAAAAATATACAGCAACCTGTGTGGTTAGTGCTGGGTGATTTTGCAGAGCTTGGGACTGAGAGTATGCAGATTCATCGGCAGTTAGGTGCAGACATTGAAACCAGTCATATAGAGCGTTTTTATGCTGTCGGCGAGCAGATGAAAGTGGCGGTGAATGAGTTTAATAAGCACAGTAAGTCGCCAAATCGGCAGGCGGTTCACTTTTCTACTAAAGACGCGTTGGCAGTGCACTTAGAGCATGAGCTGAGTGCGGATACAGTGATTTTGCTAAAAGGCTCTCGTTCACAGGGTTTAGAAACTATTGTTGAAAAAATAACACTTAAAGAGGACAGCGTATGTTGTTAATGATTGCAGACTGGCTGTCTGAATACCACAGTGGTTTTAGAGTGTTTCACTATCTGACGATGCGTTCGATTTTAGGCACGTTAACGGCGTTGTTTATCGCCTTTCTTGTTGGACCAACCATGATTCGTAGGTTGACGTTTCATAAGATAGGTCAGGCGGTACGTGATGATGGTCCGGAAACACATTTTAAAAAAGCGGGCACGCCAACAATGGGCGGGACGTTAATTTTAGTAGCCGTTGGTTTGAGTACCTTGTTGTGGGCTGATCTTTCCAATCGATATGTTTGGGTCGTGTTGCTGGTTACCCTGTTAACAGGGGTAATAGGCTTTATTGATGATTATAAAAAAGTAGCCTTGCAAGACCCCAAAGGCTTGTCGGCGGGTAAGAAATATTTAGGTCAGTCAGTGATTGCCTTATCGGCGGCGTTATTTTTGTATTACACAGCGGTATCGCCCATTGAAACGACACTGTTCGTACCATTTTTTAAAGATGTAAGCCTTCAACTAGGCTGGTTCTTTGTTCCGTTGACTTATTTTGTGATCGTTGGCACCAGTAATGCGGTTAATTTAACCGATGGTTTGGATGGCCTAGCGATCATGCCGACAGTCTTAGTCGCAGGTGCGTTGGGTATTTTTGCGTATTTATCTGGGAATGCACAATTTGCTCAATATTTGGCGATTCCTAGCTTACAAGGAACGGGTGAGCTGGTTGTGTTCTGTGGGGCGATAGTGGGTGCAGGTATGGGCTTCCTATGGTTTAACGCTTACCCCGCAATGGTTTTTATGGGAGATGTGGGTGCGCTGGCGTTAGGGGCTGCCTTGGGGGTTTTAGCTGTCTTAGTACGCCAAGAATTGGTGTTAATCATCATGGGCGGTGTGTTTGTGATGGAAACGGTTTCGGTCATCTTGCAAGTGGCCTCGTTTAAATTAACCGGTAAGCGCATTTTTAGAATGGCGCCTATCCATCATCATTTCGAGTTAAAAGGCTGGCCAGAGCCAAGAATTATTGTTCGTTTTTGGATTATCACCGTTATTTTGGTGTTAATCGGGTTGTCTACGTTAAAACTAAGATAATGGAAGCACTGATGCAAAATGATTTTCACTATCAACGTTTAGGTTTAGCCCGTTTGGGCTTGGATCAAGATGGCGTGCGTGTACTTGTTGTGGGTCTGGGCGTGACCGGTTTATCGGTGATTAGATTCCTGCAACAAAATCATATTGAAGTGGCTGTGGTTGATAGCCGTGAAACTCCGCCTGGTTTAGATGTGGTTGAAGAATCATTTCGAGATATTGCTGTGTTTACTGGCGGTTTTGATCATGATTTTTTTGAAGCAGCGACGCATATTATTGTGAGTCCTGGGGTGACGTTGGAGGAGCAAGAAATTCAAGCAGCATCAGAACGTGGTGTGCCTGTGTTTGGTGATATAGACCTTTTCGCGGTGTGTGTAGATGCGCCTGTTGTAGGTATTACTGGTTCAAATGGAAAAAGTACCGTGACAACCTTATTGGGCCAGATGGCTGAAAAAGCTCAATGGGATGTTCGAGTCGGTGGAAACCTAGGGACACCGGCTTTAGATTTGTTAACCGAGAAAACGGCCGACTTGTATGTTTTAGAACTATCTAGTTTTCAGCTTGAAAGAACCTCTCAGCTTAAAGCTGATGTGGCGGCGCTGCTGAACATTAGTGATGACCATATGGATCGTTATCGCAGCGTGGTTGCTTATTGTGATGCGAAACAACGAATCTTTTTTGGTGAGGGCGTAGCGGTTTTTAACCGTCAAGACGAGATGGTTAACGCATTGGCATTACCATCGGAACGTCAAGGTGTTTCATTTGGCTTGGATCAGCCTAATGGTGATCATTATGGTCTGCTATCGGTGGACGGCGGAGAATGGTTGTCAAAAGGTAGTGAGCCTATTTTGCAAGTTGCTGAGTTAAAAATTAAAGGCACACATAATATTCAAAATGCTCTAGCTGCGATGGCGATGGCCGATGCGCTAAAGATTCCAGTAGCGGCTCAACAAATAGCATTAAGAGAGTTTTCAGGCCTTAGTCATCGAACGCAATGGGTGACTGAGTTAAAGGGTGTTACATGGATAAATGATTCTAAAGCCACCAACCCAGGAGCCTGTTTAGCGGCGCTAAATGGTTTGCCTGCTCCAATTATTCTAATTGCTGGCGGTGATGGAAAAGGCGCTGACTTTAGTTTGTTGAAGCAGAGTATTCAGTCAAATGTTTCATTGGTTATATTGCTTGGGCGTGATGCTAAAAGGTTTCAGCAAGAAGCGGTTGGGTCAATACCTTGTGAATTGGTTGCTAATATCGAAAAAGCCGTTCAACTAGCCGCTGAGCATGCAGTATCTGGAGACACAGTATTATTGTCGCCTGCTTGTGCATCGCTGGACCAATTTGCAAGTTATCAGCAACGTGGTGAGCATTTTATGACGGCTGTGGAGGCGTTAGAACGATGAGTGCTGCGATGTTAAGCGTAGGAGATTCTTCACGAGTGGCAAGACGCGGCCGTTACTATTTAGATGGCTGGATGTTATTTGCGGCGATAAGTTTGCTTTGCATTGGTTATGTGATGGTGGTGTCGGCTTCATTACACATTGGCGAAAGAGTGTTCGACAATATTTGGCATTACCCTGCACGTCAGGCGGCACATATTGTTGTGGGTTTGATCTTGGCGTTTGTCATGGCTAATGTTCCATTATCGGCATGGGAGCAAAGTGGGCCTAACCTAATTTTGGTAGCGATCGCCCTACTGGTCTTGGTGTTTATTCCGGGTATCGGCGTGAAGGTAAATGGTAGTTACCGCTGGATTAATTTGGGCGTAGCTCGGCTTCAAGTCTCAGAAATTGTAAAGCTTGTTTGTATTGTTTATATGGCAGGTTTTTTAACGCGTCATGTTCATGTTGTCCGCGAGTCTATCAAAGGGGTAATACGCCCTATGCTACCGCTAGGTGTGGTGTTCGGTTTGTTGTTGGCTGAGCCTGATTTTGGTGCAACTTTTGTTATTGGCTTTAGTGTGATGTGCATGATGTTTTTAGGGGGTGCACGTCTTATAGAGTTTTTGACCCTTGTGTTGATGGGAGTTGTATTAGGTGTACTGGCGATTGCTTCTTCAACTTACAGAATGGAACGAGTGACAGCTTTCATGGATCCTTGGGCAGATCACCTAGGTTCGGGGTTTCAGCTGGTTCAATCGCTTATTGCAATGGGCCGTGGTGAATGGTTTGGGGTAGGGCTAGGTAGTAGTATCCAAAAGTTGTTTTATTTACCAGAAGCGCATACCGATTTTATTTTTGCGGTTCTCAGTGAAGAATTGGGTTTTATAGGGTCTAGTGTAGTGATTTTGTTATTTGGTTTATTGCTATGGCGTGCTTTTCAAATAGGTAAGGCCGCAGAGCGATTAAACCTAAGATTTTATTCATTATTAGCTTACGGTTTAGGTGTCTGGATTGGCCTGCAATCGTTTGTAAATATTGCTGTAAATATGGGTGTGTTACCGACGAAAGGGTTAACCTTGCCTTTAATGAGCTATGGTGGAAGTAGCATGATTGTAATGTGCATGGTCGTGGGTTTGTTGTGCCGTATTTACCATGAAACGCAACAACAGTACATGTCTCAATTGAAAGGAGGCGCGGCATGGCATTACGCATAATGATTATGGCGGGTGGCACAGGTGGGCACGTCTTTCCAGCCTTGGCTGTGGCAGATTACTTACAGAATGCTGGACACATGGTTAGCTGGTTAGGCACCAAAAAGGGCATTGAAGCAACAGTAGTGCCGGAAGCCGGTATTGAAATTGACTGGTTAAGCGTATCCGGTTTGCGAGGCAAAGGTCTGCTGAGCTTATTGCTAGCGCCAATAATGTTGTTAAAAGCCTGCTATCAGGCCGCTAACATCATTCGTCGTCGTCAACCCGATGTGATATTAGGGCTGGGTGGTTTTGCCTCAGGCCCTGGTGGTTTGATGGCTTGGTTACACAAAACGCCGCTGGTTATACATGAACAAAACCGGGTGCCAGGTACAACAAATCGTTTGTTAAAAAAGTTGGCTAAGCGGGTATTAGAAGCCTTTCCAAATAGTTTTGATGAACAGACAGGCGCTATCTTTACAGGTAACCCAGTTAGAAAAGAGTTGTTAGGCGGCTCGGTGGGTGAGCCAAAGAAAAACACAAATATTTTAGTCGTTGGTGGCAGCTTGGGTGCATCGGTATTGAATGAGGTGGTGCCTGAGGCATTACAAAGCCTACAGGCTAGTTTAAGCGTTAACGTTATTCATCAGGCAGGCAAAGCGACCATACAGATTGCTAGAGAAAAATATAGTGAGGCGGGTGTTGCAGCAGATATTCGAGAGTTTATTGCGGATATGAAGCAAGTATATCAATGGGCTGATATTGTGATTTGTAGGGCAGGAGCAATGACCATTTCTGAGTTAGCAATAATGGGCTTACCTTCCATTCTTGTGCCACTGCCGCATGCCATAGATGATCATCAAACTAAAAATGCAGCCTACTTAGCAGATGCAGAGGCGGCTGTGTTGATGCCGCAGTCGACACTGACATCACAGAACCTGTCAGAAACATTAAAGGCCTTGCTTACTAATGAAAATCAATTATCAGATATGCGTAAAAAAGCACGGTCGTTAGCAAAACCAGAGGCAACAGAATTAGTTGCTAATGCTTGTTTGGAGGTGGCTTTATGATGCCCAATACGCATAAACATTATTCAGCGCACTTAGGTTTTGGCAAACTTAAGCGTATTCATTTTATCGGCATTGGTGGTGCGGGAATGAGTGGCATAGCCGAAGTGTTGATCAACCTTGGCTATGAGGTATCAGGGTCAGATATTCGTAATAGTAAAGTAACTGAGCGATTAGCGAACCAAGGTGCGACCATTTACATCGGGCACATGGCCGAGAATGTAGACGATTGCGATGTAGTGGTAACCTCAACAGCGGTTCAAAAAGACAATGCAGAAGTTGTTGCTGCGAAAGAGCAACGTGTGCCGGTTATTCCGCGCGCTGAAATGCTTGCGGAATTGATGCGGTTTAGGTTTGGTATTGCAATTGCCGGTACGCATGGAAAAACCACAACAACTAGTCTATTGGCAGTGCTGATGACAGAGGGGCAACTGGACCCTACCTTTGTGATTGGTGGTTTGTTAAACAGTGCAGGGTCAAATGCAAAACTGGGTGAAAGCCATTACTTGGTTGCAGAAGCAGATGAAAGTGATGCGTCATTTTTACACCTTCAACCCATGATTGCAGTGGTCACCAATATTGATGAAGACCATATGAGTACATACGGTGGCGATTTTCAGCAAGTGAAAGATGCCTTTCAGTCGTTTTTACATCAATTGCCATTTTATGGTTTAGCGGTGATGTGTGTTGATGATGAGAATATACGCGAATTGGCGCCATCGATTGGCAAACCTATTTTGAGTTATGGCATTGATCAAGCGGCAGATTTTCAGGCGTTGAATGTAAAACAAGAAGGCTTTCGAACACATTTTAATTTAAAGCGTTTGGGTAATAAGGGGCAGTTACCGTTAACCTTGAATATGCCGGGTAAACATAATGTTTTAAATGCTCTGGCGGCAATTGCAGTGGCCAGTGAGTTGGGCGTATCTGATGAGGCGATTGCATCTGGCCTGAATCACTTTAAGGGTGTTGGACGACGCTTCCAAGTGAATGGCGAAATAAAGCGAGAAGGTGGTTCAGCTTTATTGGTTGATGACTATGGGCATCACCCTCGTGAAGTTATCGCCACCATTAAAGCTGTGCGTGAAGGCTGGTCAGACAAGCGCTTGGTTTTGGTTTTTCAACCACACCGTTACTCTAGAACACACGATATGTTTGAAGATTTTGTCGATGTGTTAAATGAGGTGGATGTATTGGTATTACTTGACGTGTTTGCTGCTGGTGAAAAACCAATTGCTGGTTCTGATGGGGCAGCCTTGAGTAAGGCCATTCGGCAACGAGGAAAAATTATTCCTGTATTCGTCAAGGATATTCAGCAACTCCCCGATGTTTTAGATGGCGTTTTATTAGCCAATGACATTGTGGTGACTTCTGGGGCCGGAGATATTGGTGCCGCATCTGCAAAGTTAGAAAAACAGTTAAATACTCTAAGCGACCTTGGGCAAACGACCTAGGGGCTTATGCATATGATGATGAAAAATACTCACCAATTAACAGGATGCTTGATGGAGAAGGAGCCCTTGGCTCGTTATACATCATGGCGTGTGGGTGGTATTGCAGATCGGTTATATAAACCAGCAGGTATAGAGGACGCACAACAATATTTGAAGTCGCTACCAGCTGGCGAGCCAGTACTTTGGTTGGGTTTGGGTAGTAATGTATTAATTCGTGATGGTGGCGTGCGCGGCTCAGTCATTTATACACGAGGTTGTTTAAAACAGATGGAACAATTGGCTGACGGAATGCTTAAAGTTGAAGCAGGTGTGCCGTGTGCTTTGGTGGCTAAACTAGCTGCAGAAAAAGGCTTGTCTGGGGCGGAGTTTTTAGCCGGTATTCCCGGCACAATGGGTGGTGCGTTAGCTATGAATGCTGGTGCATTTGGTGGTGAAACATGGGCGTTAGTTAGTAAGGTTGTTTTGTTGAATCGGCACGGGGATTTAATAGTACGCGATGCGGATGATTTTGACGTGGGCTATCGCTCAGTATCACTGGCTGATGATGAGTGGTTTGTAGCGTGTTATTTAGATATTCCTCAAGGTGGCAATAAAGAAAGTCGTGAAAAAATACGTCAGTTATTGGCTAAACGTTCACAAACACAACCTACAAATGTTCCTAGCGGTGGATCTGTTTTCAAAAACCCTGAAGGAGACCATGCGGCGCATTTAGTTGAAATAACAGGCTTGAAAGGTTATCGAATTGGCGGTGCGCAAGTATCAGAGAAACATTCGAACTTTATATTAAATACAGGTCATGCCACGGCTAAGGACATTGAACGTCTCATTGAATATGTCAAAGGTCAGGTGCATAAAAATCAGGGTGTTTTGCTTGAAACAGAAGTTCGTATTATCGGTGAGGAAAAGGCGCAATGAGCACTATTCAATCCGCTAAATCTTTTGGCAAGGTTGCTGTGGCAATGGGTGGGCATGCTGCTGAGCGTGACATTTCATTATTAAGTGGTGAGGCCGTTTTGTCGGCCCTTAAATCACAGGGGGTTGATGCGATTAAGTTTGATACGGCAGCCTCTGACATCATGGAGTTAAAAGAAAAAGGTATAGACCGTGTTTTTAATATTATGCACGGGCGTGGTGGAGAAGATGGCCAATTGCAAGGTGCTTTAGAACTAATTGGCATTCCCTACACAGGGAGTGGTGTATTGGGGTCTGCATTGGGCATGGATAAGTTAAGAACAAAAAACTGTTGGCTGGGTGCTGGGCTTCCAACACCAAAATGGATGGTGCTAGAAAAAGAATCCGATATAGATGCATGCGTAGTTGCGCTAGGTTTTCCAGTCATGGTTAAACCAGCGCTAGAAGGCTCTAGTTTGGGGATGGCAAAAGCAAATACCATAGAGCAGCTTCGTGAAGCGTATAAAAAAGCAATGAAATTTACCTGTGATGTTATGGCAGAGCAGTGGGTTGAAGGAGCAGAGTACACCGTGGCTGTACTAGCAGATAAAGCGTTGCCAGTGATTAGATTGGAAACCCCTAATGAGTTTTATGATTACGAAGCGAAATATCAGGCAGAAACAACTCAATACCATTGCCCCTGTGGGCTAACTGCTGAACAAGAACAAGCCTTACAACACTTATCGATTAAAGCCTTTAAGTTGTTGGCTGGTGAAGGTTGGGGGCGCGTTGATTTAATGTTAGATGCACAAGGTAAGCCGCAGTTATTAGAAATAAATACGGTACCTGGAATGACCGACCACAGCTTAGTCCCAATGGCCGCAAAACAGGCAGGTATTGATTTTAATACATTAGTTTGGCAGATATTGGAAACCAGCTTTGCGAAGGAGGGGGCATGAAGAGTGTGATGATTGATTTGCTTCAGCAAAATGAAGTGTTGGTTAAAAAGAGCGTTCTTTCTCTAATAGTAGCGATTGTTGTATGGCAGTTCGTTAGCTGGTTAATGCAACCAAGCACGATGCCCATTAAACAGGTGCGTATCGGTGGTGAATTAAATTATGTGACAGCTGAGGATATTTCAACATCGTTATCAGCATTAGTTGATACCGGGTATTTCGCGATGAATAGCAGTGAAATTGTTAAACACGCGACGGCCTTACCCTGGGTGAATAAAGCAACAATTAGGCGTGTGTGGCCAGATACTATTGTACTGACCTTGGTGGAACAAAAGCCTGCTGCGATTTGGAATAAAACGGCCTTGCTGAATACACAGGGCGAGGTATTTAAACCGGTATTTGATAAAAGCTTAGAAACATTGCCAAGTTTATCAGGCGTGGAGACGAGTAGTCAGGCGATACTTGAAGAATATAGAAAAGTTAATAACGCAATAAAAAGCACGGGTATTCAAGTCAGCAAATTGAGTTTAGCAGAGCACGGTAGTTGGTCGGCAGTAATGAGCAATGGCATAAAAGTAAGTGTGGGTCATCAGTCGCCTGAACAGGCAATTGGTAAATCATTAAGGTTATTGGCATCGCTGGAAGGCAGTTTGATAGATCAGCTTGCGAAGGTGGATTTGCGTTACCCAAATGGGGTGTCCGTACAGTGGAAAGACGGTTATAAATTTGCTGACCGGGTTGAGCAAATAGCCGCATTTAAATTGAAAAAGGATCAGCCAGTTAAAGGCTAAGAACAATGAAGAAAAACAGTGATAAGAATTTAATTGTTGGTTTAGATATAGGTACATCTAAAGTGGCGGCCATTGTGGGGGAAATAACCCCAGATGGAACGATTGATGTCATCGGTATCGGAACCAATAGTTCGCGAGGTTTGAAAAAAGGCGTGGTGGTTAACCTCGAGTCTACAGTACATTCAATTCAACGCGCTGTAGAAGAGGCTGAGTTGATGGCGGGGTGTCAAATTCACTCAGTATTTGTGGGGATAGCAGGCAGTCACATCAGTAGCTTGAACTCCAGTGGTGTGGTGGGTATTAAAGAAAGCGAAGTGATTCCATCAGACATAGAGAGAGTGATTGATGCGGCAAGGGCAGTGGTTATTCCTGCGGATCAAAAGATTCTTCACATCATGCCACAAGAATTCATTATCGATGGACAAGAGGGCATTAAAGAGCCTGTTGGAATGGCGGGCATCAGGCTGGAAGCAAAAGTACATATTGTGACCGGCGCAGTGAGTGCAGCGCAGAATATTATTAAATGTGTAAGGCGTTGTGGTTTAGAAGTAGGCGATATCATTTTAGAGCAGCTTGCATCGAGCAGTTCGGTGCTCACGGATGATGAAAAAGAACTGGGCGTTTGTTTGGTTGATATTGGTGGTGGCACGACGGATATTGCAGTTTTTTGTGATGGCTTTATTCGCCACACCGCGGTTATTCCAATTGCCGGAGACCAAGTTACTAATGATATCGCTGTTGCATTACGGACGCCTACCCAGCACGCCGATGAAATTAAGTTGAAATATGCATGTGCGCTGACTCAATTAGTTCAAGAGGACGAAATGATTGATGTGCCAAGCATAGGCGATCGGCCGGCACGAAAAATTTCACGTGGAAATTTGGCTGAAATTATTGAGCCTCGCTATGAGGAATTAATGATGCTTGTACAGGCTGAGCTGAGGCGTTCGGGCTACGAGGACATTGTTGCCGCAGGGATTGTGCTAACGGGCGGCAGTGCAAAGGTAGAGGGATTGGTTGAATTGGCAGAAGAAGTATTCCACATGCCCGTTCGCTTGGGTTATCCGCAGTATGTGTCTGGTTTAAGCGAGGTGGTTCGTAATCCGATATATGCAACCAGTGTTGGGTTGTTGTTGTTTGGGCAGCAAAATAGTGTGGCAAATGGTGGAGAGGTGAAAAATGGTTTTGAAGCTATGTGGGAAAAGATGAAGAGCTGGTTTCAAGGTAATTTTTAACGATAAATAGAGACTTTAGTATTTAGATTAACAAGATAGGGGAATTGATATGTTTGAATTAATGGATGCACATACACAAAATGCAGTAATTAAAGTCATTGGTGTTGGCGGTGGCGGTGGCAATGCCGTGAATCACATGGTTAATAGTGCAATAGATGGTGTGGAATTTATTTGCGCCAACACAGATGCGCAAGCACTAAAAGACACACCAGCTAAAACGGTATTGCAGTTAGGTAATAATAGTACAAAAGGCTTGGGTGCAGGCGCGAACCCTGAAGTGGGCCGTCAAGCAGCGATTGAGGATAGAGAGCGAATTCAAGAAGTAATCGTCGGTTCTGATATGGTCTTTATCACAGCAGGAATGGGTGGTGGAACAGGAACAGGTGCTGCGCCAATAGTGGCCGAAATAGCAAAAGAAATGGGTATCTTAACAGTAGCTGTAGTGACTAAGCCTTTCCCATTTGAAGGCAAAAAAAGAATGTTATTGGCAGAACAAGGGATAGAGGAATTAGCACTTCACGTTGATTCATTAATTACTATTCCGAATGAAAAGTTATTGCACGTACTGGGCAAAGAAATGAGTCTGCTAAATGCCTTTAAAGCGGCGAATGATGTTTTGCTAGGCGCGGTACAAGGGATTGCAGAATTAATAACCTGCCCTGGCTTGATTAATGTCGACTTTGCTGACGTTAGAACTGTTATGTCAGAAATGGGTGATGCGATGATGGGAACAGGTAATGCAAAAGGAGAATCTAGAGCACGCGAAGCTGCAGAAGCGGCCATTCACAGCCCCTTGTTAGAAGATATCAATGTACAAGGCGCTCGCGGTATTTTAGTGAATATCACGGCTGGGTTAGATATGTCTATAGGTGAATTTGAAGAGGTCGGTCAAGCGATTAGAGATTTTGCATCGGATGATGCGAATGTCGTTGTCGGTACGGTTATTGATCCTGATTTGTCAGACGAAATGCGAGTAACCGTTGTTGCAACTGGTTTAGGTGGCAAGGCAAAAGTGGCTGAAGAACCAACGCCGATTGTTCAAGTGAAAAGAGAAGCCATTAAAACGGCTGACCTGAAGGAAGAGGATTTTGATATTCCAACAATCATGCGTGATGGAAAAGCGGAAATGGCGGATCAAAAAACCAGTGGTATAGATAATACCTTAGACCCTGCTTATTTGGATATACCTGCGTTTTTAAGAAGGCAAGCCGATTAGTTGAGACCGTGAACCGCCCTTGGATATTGAAATGTGTTGAGGGCGGTAAAATAACTGAGTACGTGGCAATGCATGGCTTATTGTTAAATTGCAAAATGTGTTAATATCCCGCAATAATGACAATAAAAATAAATTGAATTTATCTGCTTGGGAGTTTTAAATGATTAAACAACGAACGCTGAAAAACGTGATTCGTGCTACGGGTGTTGGTTTACACAGTGGCGAAAAGGTTTATTTAACGTTGCGCCCTGCAGGCGTCAATGCCGGTATTGTTTTTCGCAGAATAGATTTTGACGAAGCAGTCGTTATTCCAGCAAAAGCAGAAAATGTAGGTGACACACAATTATCAACCACCTTGATACAAGGTGACGTACGAGTCTCTACTGTTGAACACTTGTTGTCGGCCATTGCTGGATTGGGTATTGATAATATTTACATTGATTTAAGTGCTGCTGAGGTGCCGATCATGGATGGCAGTGCAGGCCCGTTTGTCTTTTTACTACAATCGGCTGGTATAGAAGAACAAAACGCAGCGAAACGCTATATTCGCATCAAAAAAGAAGTCCGAGTAGAGGATGGCGATAAGTGGGCGAGCTTTGTCCCTTTTGAAGGCTTTAAGGTCGGGTTTAGTATTGAGTTTGATCACCCAGTATTTAAATCGCGTACACAAGAGGCGATTATTGATTTTTCTTCAACTTCATTCGTTAAAGAGATAAGCCGTGCACGTACCTTTGGTTTTATGAAGGATATTGAAATGTTACGTCAACGCAACTTAGCGTTGGGTGGAAGCATGGATAATGCCATTGTCGTCGATGATTTTAGAGTCTTAAATGAAGATGGCTTGCGTTACGAAGATGAATTTGTGAAACACAAAATTTTGGACGCTATCGGTGACCTATACTTACTAGGGCATAGCTTGATTGGTGAGTTTCATGGCCATAAATCGGGGCACGAGCTTAATAATAAGTTATTAAGAGAGTTGTTGGTTCAAGAGGATGCTTGGGAAGAAGTAACGTTTGAAGAAGATGACCAATTCCCTATTTCATATATAGAACCACTACCTGCGGGTGTTTAAACTAAGATAGCTTGTTTTTTTGTAGTGTCTTGATGAGTTTATTCATGGAATGGGTTAACGAGTCTGCCTGTTCTGAATCGTTGGCTTCTGTAAGACACTTCAATGTATGACTGGATGGCGATTTAGGCAAAAGCGGTGTTTTTGCTGTGTGCTTAGATAGCACTTTAACCTTTAAAGTACGAACCCGTTCACCAAAGTAATTTGATAAGGCGTTTAGAATAGGTTGGCGTAGATACAGTAGTTTTGAAGCCCAGACAGAAGAGTCGGTGAATAAGATTACCGTGTTTTTACTGGCGGTGACATGCAAACAATGAGCTGCCAAATCTTCAGTTATTGATCGTTGAACAAGACGCAGAAGTGTTTTTTGTTGATGCAAGCTTTGCTGAATATGCTGTAAACCATTCAAGGATGACCTGTTGTTTTTGAAAGGTTGTTTAAACATATGTTGTTAAGATAAAAAATAAATAATATGCAAATTATACTGTTAACAAAAGGTAAAAAGAAAACCATCAACTTTTCTGCGATCCAGCAAAAAGTTATCTATGGGTTACTTGGTAGCTTTGTTTTATTACTAGCAGTTTATTGGTATATGCCATCGGTGACTGAAGTTAGGTTAACCGAACAATCAGGGAAGGTATCTCAAGAGTTATTAACCCAGCGAATAGAGCTGGAAAGAGTGCGCGAGAAAACTCAAAATACGCTGGATAACCTTGCCTTACGAGTTGGGCAAATGCAAGCACAATTGACGAGGCTGAATGCGGTTGGTGAACACCTTGTTAAGAAGGCTAATTTAACGGCGTCAGAATTTAATTTTGACGAATTACCAGCCATCGGCAGTGCAGATTTGCCGGACTCAGCAGAAAGTTTTACAGAAAACCAATTGCTGCATGATATTCAAGTACTCGATAAACAGTTATCTTTACGCGAAAAACAATTAACGTTATTGGGTGTTTTTTCGGCAAATAAAGAGTTGTCTAAAGAGGTTCGCCCAGCAGGGTTACCAGTCGCAAAAGGATGGTTGTCATCGTATTACGGTTACCGAGCAGATCCATTTACTGGCAAGAAAAAATTTCACCATGGTGTCGATATTGCGGGCAAGACAGGGACCAGTGTTTTAGCCGCTGCATCTGGCTTGGTGACCTACGCGGGGAAAAAAGGCGGTTATGGTTATTTAATTGAAATTGACCATGGCTCAGGGTACGTCACCCGCTATGGGCATAATAAGGAAATAGTGGTCAAATTAGGCGATGTTGTTAAACAAAATGATGTTATCGCTAAAATGGGGTCAACGGGTCATTCTACCGGGCCACATGTTCACTTTGAAGTAATGCGCAACGGTAAGAAGGTGAATCCCCGTAAATACCTGTATTCTTCAAGCTAAGGCAGTACTTACTCCTACGTCCTTTTACATTCTGATTTAAAGCGTTATGAATAGGGCTTGAATGGGCTTAAAAAGCAGGTTTCAGTGAACCATATGCGGTATCATTTGGTTTTTCGTTTCACACTAAAGTTTATTTGTAATGATTTCAAATATCGTAAAGAAAGTTTTTGGTAGTCGTAATGATCGGTTGGTAAAAGCAAAACAAAAAACCGTTAAAAAAATTAATGAGATTGAAGCATCAATCAGTGCCTTAAGTGACACTGAGTTGAAAGCGAAAACGGATGAATTTCGTGCTCGACTTGAACAAGGTGAAACACTCGACTCATTAATCGTTGAAGCGTTTGCAGTGGTTAGAGAAGCTGGTGTTCGCGCCTTAGGCATGCGTCATTTTGATGTGCAGCTAATTGGCGGGATGGTGCTTCATGATGGACGCATCGCCGAAATGAAAACCGGTGAAGGTAAAACACTGGTTGCCACGTTATCAGCCTATTTGAATGCATTGCCCGGTAAGGGCGTTCATATGGTGACAGTGAATGATTACTTGGCTGAACGTGATTCACAATGGATGGGGCAGTTGTTCGCCTTCTTAGGCATGACAACGGGTGTGATCGTCAATTCGATGAGCCCTGAACAGCGACGCGAAGCCTATGCAGCAGATATTACATACGGCACTAATAATGAGTTTGGCTTTGATTACCTTCGAGACAATATGGCATTTGGTGTCGAAGACAAGGTTCAACGTGAGCTGCATTACGCGATCGTTGATGAGGTTGATTCAATCTTAATTGATGAAGCAAGAACACCACTGATTATTTCAGGCCCAACAGATGATAAAAGTGATTTATATATCAAGCTTAACGAGTTGGTAAAAGACCTTACAGAAGAGGTTGAGTCGCAAGAGGGTGGTGAGTACACCGTTGATGAGAAGTCGAAACAAGTCTTTTTGACAGAGTTAGGCCATGAAAAAATTGAAGAACTACTGACCAGTAGCGGCCTATTAAGTGAAAATGAAAGCCTATACGATGCCACTAATATTGGGTTGATGCATCATGTATATGCTGCATTACGAGCCAGTGCGCTGTATCACAAAGATGTCGATTACATTATTCAAAATGGTCAAGTGGTTATTGTTGATGAGTTTACTGGAAGAACAATGCCGGGCCGGCGCTGGGGCGAGGGGCTTCATCAAGCAGTAGAGGCAAAAGAAGGCGTTAAAATTCAAAGTGAAAACCAAACGATGGCGTCTATTACATTCCAAAATTATTTCAGGATGTATGACAAATTATCGGGAATGACCGGTACTGCAGACACCGAAGCATTTGAGTTTCAACAAATTTATGGTTTGGAAGTTATTGTTATTCCAACACACCGTGGGATGGCGCGTGAAGACGCCGGGGATCTTATTTATTTAACGGCGAAAGAAAAATACGAAGCGGTTATTGAGGATATCGAAGATTGCTACCAACGAAAGCAGCCAGTATTAGTGGGTACAACCTCTATTGAAGTTTCTGAATATATATCGTCCAGCCTAACCAAGAAGAAGGTGCCTCATGAGGTGCTTAATGCTAAACAGCATGAACGTGAAGCACAAATTATTGCCAATGCCGGTGCTTTAGGGGCGGTCACTATTGCGACTAATATGGCCGGACGGGGGACCGATATTGTTTTGGGTGGCAAGAGCGACGACGAGTCATCTGAAGTATGGCAAAAAAAGCATCAGGCAGTACTAGATGCCGGTGGTCTCCGTGTGATTGGTACAGAAAGGCATGAATCGCGCCGGATAGATAATCAGCTAAGGGGCCGGTCAGGGCGTCAAGGTGACCCTGGCGCAAGTCGTTTTTACTTATCGTTAGAAGACAGCTTAATGCGAATTTTTGCCTCAGAACGTGTATCTGGTTTGATGCAAAAACTGGGTTTAGAAAAAGGTGAGTCGATTGAGCACCCTTGGGTGAGTAAAGCGATTGAAAATGCTCAACGTAAAGTAGAAGGGCATAACTTCGATATTCGTAAGCAACTTCTTCAATACGATGATGTGGCGAATGATCAACGTCGAGTGATTTATGATCAACGTAATGAAATTATGGAGGCATCAGATATTGCCGATACTATCGTTTCTATACGTGAAGATGTCGTTAACCAATTAATTGATGTGTATATTCCAGCACAATCAATCGAAGAGCAATGGGATATTGCAGGCTTACAGGCTGCTCTTGAGGATGAGTTCTCCTGCAAGCTTAATATTCAAGAGCTATTAGATACAGATGATAGCTTGCATGAAGACAGTCTGCGCGAGCTAATCCTAAAAACAATCAGCGATGACTATGCTAAAAAAGAAATATTAGCAGGTGCAGAGGTGCTTCGGCACTTTGAAAAATCGGTGATGCTGCAAACATTAGATTCGTTGTGGAGGGATCACTTAGGTGCGATGGAACATTTAAGACAGGGTATTCATCTACGTGGTTATGCACAAAAAGATCCGAAACAGGAATATAGACGCGAGGCCTTTGAGCTCTTCACATCGTTATTAGATACATTAAAAAGAGATGTTGTTCAGTTGGTAACAAAGGTCCAAGTTCGTGCAGAAGAAGATGTTCAAGCCGTTGATGAGCAACGTCGTATTCATCAAACCATGGAATACAAGCATGATGATGCAAATGCCTTAGGTGAAGAGAAGAACGATGAGCAAGCCGACAAGGCACAGCCTTTTAAACGTTCGGATAAAAAAATTGGCCGGAATGACCCTTGCCCATGCGGTTCTGGCAAGAAATTTAAACAGTGCCACGGCAAGCTGTGAGGCTACGTTAAGCGCTCGTTTGAGTAAGGTGGCTTTTTATAGTCTAAGGGCTACTTAACTTTATATCTATAACTGTTTATTAGGAGCTTAATCATGCCTGTAGGCGGAACTGTCCCTTTAGAATTAAAAGCAATATCAGGTGTTCGCATTGGCACCGCATCAGCGGGTATTTCACAAACTGAACGTGACGACCTAACGCTATTTGAACTGACTGCGCAAACACAGGTTGCGGCTGTTTTTACAAAAAATAAATTTTGTGCAGCGCCCGTTACAGTGGCTAAAAAACATTTAGCCGAAGACTCTCCACGTTATCTACTGATTAATTCAGGCAATGCAAATGCTGGTTTGGGCGACGCAGGTTTGTTGACAGCGCAAACATGCTGTGCAGAACTTGCAAGCAAGGTGAATGCTAAAGAAACACAGGTATTACCGTTTTCAACAGGAGTGATTGGTGAACCGTTACCAGTAGACAAGCTTGTAGGTGGTTTGCAAACGGCAGTAGATACCTTAAGCGAACAGCATTGGCAAAAAGCGGCTGTAGCCATTATGACAACCGATACCTGTGAAAAAGGCTGCTCTCGTACATTGCAGTTGGATGACACAGAGGTCACCATAACGGGCATTGCAAAAGGCTCAGGCATGATAAGGCCAGATATGGCGACGATGCTATCTTATGTTGCGACTGACATGCCGATTGGCAGAAAAATCCTCGAGGTTATGCTGAAGGAGGCCGTGGATGTGTCTTTTAACAGTATTTCGGTAGATGGTGATACGTCAACAAACGATGCTGTCGTGTTAATGGCAACCGCAGCGGCTGATATAGAGCCGATTGAGACGCAAAGTGATAAACGGTACCCAGTGTTTTTAGCAGCATTAAAACAGCTGTGTAGTTATTTGGCCGAAGCAATCGTAAGAGATGGAGAGGGCGCTACAAAACTAATAAACGTTCAGGTTGAACAAGCTTATACAGCAAGTGATGCAAAGGAAGTGGCTTATACGGTTGCGCATTCACCATTAGTAAAAACCGCCTTTTTTGCCTCAGACCCTAATTGGGGGAGGATTCTAGCCGCCGTAGGTAGAGCGAACATAGCAACAATAAATGTTGATGCGGTTTCAATTTACTTAAATGATATTTGTATTGTTAAGGCCGGTAAGCGTTCAGCTGACTATACTGAAGAGCAGGGCCAAAAGGTTATGAATCAAGATGAAATTTGTGTTCGTATTTGTCTGGCTCAAGGAGACTGTTCATCCCGTGTATTAACCTGCGATTTATCTTACGATTACGTCAAAATAAATGCTGAGTACCGCTCATAAAGTATTAGACATAGTATTGATATACAGATGTTAAAGGTAGCGGTCGGGGTTATAAAAAATCAATACAATGAGGTGCTGATTAGTAAGCGCTCTAAGAAGGCGCATCAAGGTGGCTTGTGGGAATTTCCGGGTGGTAAAGTCGAAGAAGGCGAAAAGACTGAAGACGCGTTAAAAAGGGAGCTACTAGAAGAGTTGAATATAGAGGTGTTAACGGCAGTTCCCTTTATACAGGTGAAGCACGATTATAACGATATAGGTGTGTTGCTTGAGGTGTACCTGGTTGAAAGCTTTCAAGGCAAGGCATGTGGAATGGAAGGTCAACCGATTAAATGGCTTGCGATCGATTCGTTAGACAAAAGCTCATTTCCTGCAGCAAACAAGGCGATCATTGATGCGTTGAATTTACCTCGGTATTATCCAATTGTTGATGAGTCTATAGGCGCAGAAGAAGAGATGTTAAGCCATTTAAAGGCCTTAATATCAGGCGGGTATACGATGATTCAATGGCGAGCAAAGTCGCTTAATAAGGGTGGCTTTAAACACTTAGCTGAGCAAGCGATGGCTCTTTGTAAACGTAACAATGTTCGTTTATTTATTAATAGCAGTATGACTGATGCATTAGAGATGAATGCTGAGGCGATACACTTAAGTGCTAACGAGGTGCTAACTATGAAAAATAAAGCCAGTTCACTGGAAGGTGTTTTGCTGGCCGCCTCTTGCCATAATGAACAAGAACTAAAAGCAGCAAAGGAACTGGGCGTATTATTTGCCGTGTTATCACCTGTATGTGCAACACAAACGCATATAGGCATGAAGCCTTTAGGCTGGCCGCAGTTTAAGTCGTTAAGTGAGGCTGTGCCGCTACCTGTTTTTGCTCTAGGGGGTGTAGGGCCGGAAACGTTAGATAAAGCGCTGTCAAATGGTGCTTATGGTGTGGCTGGTATAAGAGCATTTGGCAGGTAACAGTCAATGCCCGTGGGCAAAGCTTAATGTTCGAACAGTTGGTCGTCCTCAGCTGGGTGTGCTTTTTCTCCAGCAATTGCATGTTTTTCTGAAGCCCATTCCCCTAAATCAATTAATTTACAGCGCTCACTGCAAAAAGGTTTAAAGGTTGAGGTTTTATTCCAAGGCACGGCTTTGCGGCAAGTGGGGCAGTTAACGGTTTGTGTTTTCATTTTAGAGTTGGCAGATACTTAATGTAAAACGAATGTCTTCATCTATTTGACTGGGTCTTTCTGTTTCAAGGGGCAACATAAAGCGGACTGTAAAGCGGTGCTTACCACCACTGATTTCAGCAAAATACTCAGAGGAAAGGTTTAAAGAAACCCGAAGTAAATGAACCGGATGGTTAGTATCTAAGCTTTGTTGGTAATAACCAGCACGTGCAATTTTTTCGGTCGGCATGGCGCTATAGCGAATAAATTGCAGTAATAGCGAGATAGATTGCCGAATTGGTGTGAGATGAGCGGTCCAGTTTTGTATCTGCTCGCGACGAACGCTTAATGGCTTATTAAGCCAAAAATGGTAAGCTGGCAGGTCAAAATCGCAGGTACCACCAGGGATACTGTTGCGCTGTGATAAGCACTTTAATAAGTCAACCTGCCCTAAGACCTGATCAATTCTTCCGCTAGATGTTAAAAGCTGGCGGTTTAATGAATTGAGTTGGTCAATGCTTTGCTCTAGTTTTTCGCGGTCTACTTTTGGGTTTTTAGCAAAAATGACAAGGCACTTTGTGTGTCGTTCAATTTCTTTTGTAATTTCATTTCTTAGGTCTGTTCTGCTTGAGATGGCAAGAATATCAAGTAAACAACTCAGCTCAGCTCTGTTTTGCCATTCTCCGTCATGTTGAGAAAAGTGTAACATTTGCTCGAATAAATCCTCTAGCCGCAAAAAGGTGCGGATACGTTCACTAAGAGGTAGTTCGTAAGTGATCTGTTCAGACACAAGTAATAGATAAATCCTAAAACGGTTATTTTGCAGGATATTATTTGGTTTTTCCAGCGCTCATTTCTAAGTAGAAGTTATGTAGCTGCTCTACTTTTTTTTCTAAACTATTTAATGACCCAACATTGGTGATAATATCATCAGCCTGACTGAGGCGGAATGCGCGGGTACATTGAGCGTTCATAATTGAGCTAATCATAGAATCACTCAGTTGATCGCGTGCTTTAACGCGTTTAATTTGGGTGGCTTCTGGGCAATCAATGACCAAGATGCGGTCAATGTTTGATTGGTGCTTGGTTTCTAGTAGAAGAGGAATACTTAAAATACCATAAGGATAGTCAAAGCTAGCCAAGGTTTGGTACATGGTTTTGTAAATAATGGGGTGGAGTATGGACTCTAAGGTTTCTTTTTTGCTGGGGTTGTTAAAAATTAAATCACGTAAGTAGTCCCTATTTAGTGCACCACTCGGTAAAAGAATGGAATCCCCAAAGGCTTGTTGCAGCTGGAGGAGGGCGGGTTGTCCTGATTGTACAATGGTGTGGGAGATAATATCTGCATCCACCACGGGGACGTTTCTTTTTTCGAACAATTGGGTGACAGTCGATTTGCCACAGCCAATACCCCCCGTTAAACCAATGGTTAACATACGATCTTATAAGCCGAAAAACTGGAGGTAAGTTAGGTTAATTTTTTCGCCCCAGATCAACGCAATAAACGCGGCAATAGATAAATAGGGGCCAAATGGTATGGGTATGTTCTTATCTCGTCCGTGAATAATGATGAGTGTTATTCCAATGATTGCACCAGCTAAAGCAGATAACATAATGACCAGAGGTAACATTTTCCAGCCCAATAAAGCGCCAATAGCGGCAAGTAGCTTAAAGTCACCGTAGCCCATCCCTTCTTTACCGGTGATTAATTTAAATAACCAAAAAACTGACCAAAGGCTAAGGTAACCGGCAAGTGCGCCGATGAGTGCGGTTTTAGGTGTTATGAAAATTTCAAATAGGCTGATGGATAAGGCAAACCATAAAAGTGGAAGGGTGATAGAGTCGGGCAATAGTTGAGTGTCAAGGTCTATCAATGTTAGGGAAATTAATGCCCAGGTAAATAATAAAGCGACGCACATTTGTAACGACACGCCAAACTGTACGGCAATGAGAAGCGACAAAAGAGCAGTGATTAACTCGACGGCGGGGTATCTAATTGAGATAGCTTGTTGGCAGTTTTTACATCGCCCTTGTAGAAATAAGTAGCTCAAAACGGGAATGTTTTCGAGTGCGCTAATAGGGTGTTGGCAAGAAGGGCAGCGTGAACGCGGTTGCGATAAATTAAAGGCCGCTGGTGAAGGATTATTTGTATCTTCTTGCTCAAGAAAGGCGAGGCATTCTTGGCGCCAAGCATTTTGTAACATAATGGGTAGCCGATAGGCGACAACATTAAGAAAGCTACCAACCAGAAGCCCTAGTAAGCAAACGGTTAAATAGAATAAAAAGGGGCTTTGTTCAAGCGCTTGGATAATGCTCATGTAAGACGGTTAAGCCGTTGGGTGTATTATTAAAAAACAGACCCTAACATAAAGATAGGCAGGTACATGGCAACAATTAAACCACCCACTAAGATACCGAGAATAGCCATAATTAAGGGTTCAATAAGGCTAGATAAGGAATCCACAGCGTTGTCGACCTCTTCTTCATAAAAATCAGCCACTTTACCAAGCATGCTTTCGACCGAGCCTGCTTCTTCGCCAATAGCGACCATTTGCACAACCATATGAGGGAAAAGGCCTACATTTTTCATGGCTTGTTGTAATTGGATGCCGGTCGCCACTTGTTCTCTCATTTGTAAAACGGCTTCAGAGTAAACAATGTTTCCGGTTGCCCCTGAAACAGACTCTAGTGCTTCTACTAAGGGTACGCCAGCAGCAGACATGGTGGACAACGTTCTAGCATAACGAGCAATGGCTGCTTTGTTCATGATGTCGCCAATAATTGGCATTTTCAGTATCATTCTATCGAGCAGGTGGTTAAATTTACGTGAACGTTTTTTAACTTGCATTAGAACAAATACAACACCGCCTATTATGCCAAAGACAGCCCACCACCACTCTTGCATAAAACGAGACAGTTCGACGACCATTTGTGTAAACGCAGGTAAATCTGCACCAAAGCCGCTAAATAAGCTTTCAAACTGAGGCACAACAAAAATCAATAAGATTGCGGTAACAACAACGGCCACTACTAATACTGAAATAGGATAGGTAAGGGCTTTTTTGATTTTAGCTTTTAAGCTTTCTGTTTTTTCTTTATATTCAGCAATTTTGACTAGTAAATCTTCGAGAATACCGGCATGTTCGCCAGCTTCTACTAAATTACAAAATAGCTCATCGAATTGAAAAGGGTATTTTCCTAAACTTTCAGCGAGTGTTGACCCGCCCTCAATGTCTGATTTAATGTTGGCAAGCATATCTTGCATGGCAGGCTTTTCGTGTCCTTTGCCAATAATATCAAAAGATTGTACTAATGGAATGCCGGACGCCATCATGGTTGCTAATTGACGGCTGAAAACCGCGATATCTTTAGGAACAATTGGTTTTTGACCCATGCTACCAAAAAGTGCTTGAGGCTTTTTCTTAACCTTAAGAGGGCGAATCCCTTGACGCCTCAGTTCTGCTTTAACAAGGGCATCACTTCGGGCATTTATTTCCCCTTTGCTGCGGTTGCCTTTATTGTCGGTTCCTTCCCAAATATAGGTAATTTTTGATGCACTAGATGCCATAATGTTTAATCTTTAGTGATTCGGTTTATTTCTTCTATGCTGGTAATACCAGCGATGACCTTTTTAAAGCCAGACTCCCTGAGTGTTAAAACGCCCTCTTGTGCAGCTTGTTCTTCAAGTTCAGTTGTTAAACCACCTTTAATGATAAGGTTTTCCATGGCTTCAGAAACAGGCATCACCTGGAAAATTCCAATACGGCCCTTATAGCCGTTAGTGCAATGATCACAGCCTACAGCCTTGTAAGTTGTTAATCCTTCAGCTTCTTCAGGGCTAAAGCCTTCTTTGATTAATAACTCTGTTGGTAATGTTTCTTCTTTTTTACATTTATCGCATAGTTTTCTTGCTAAACGTTGCGCCATAATTAATAACACAGATGCCGCAATATTGTAGGGTGGAACGCCCATTTGGTTTAAACGGTTTAATGTTTGTGGGGCATCGTTTGTGTGTAATGTAGATAGAACAAGGTGACCGGTTTGTGCGGCTTTAACAGAAATTTCAGCGGTTTCAAGGTCTCGAATCTCACCGACCATGATTATATCCGGGTCTTGGCGTAAAAAAGCTCGAAGCGCTTCAGCAAAGGTTAAGCCAGTTTTTGGGTTTACGTTGACTTGGTTAATACCCGATACAGTAATTTCAACCGGGTCTTCAGCTGTTGAAATATTGATGTTTGGGTCGTTTAATAAGTTAAGCGCGGTATAAAGGCTAACGGTCTTACCACTACCGGTAGGTCCTGTCACCAAAATCATGCCGTATGGCTTTTTGATAGCGGTTAGGAAAGCTTCCTTTTGAGTTTCATCAAACCCAAGTTGCTCAATACCGACTTGTGCGCTGGTTGGGTCTAAAATACGCAGCACGATTTTTTCACCATATAGAGTTGGGCAAGTATTAACACGGAAGTCGATGGCTCTTTTTTTCGATAAAGCCATTTTAATACGACCGTCCTGTGGAATACGGCGTTCTGAAATATTCATACGCGACATCACCTTAATTCGTGATATCAGTTTGTTTGAGATATTAATTGGTGGTGAAGCAACTTCTTTCAAAATACCATCTTGCCGTGTTCGGATTCTAAAACTTTTCTCATACGGCTCAAAATGAATGTCCGATGCACCTTTTTTAATGGCATCTAATAAGATTTTATTAACAAATCGCACAACGGGTGCGTCATCAATTTCACTGTCAATATCCACGGGCTCTGCATCGGGATCATCGAAATCAATATTTTCAAGATCGTCATCTAACAAATCATCCATGGATGTATCTTCTTCATCCATGGCGGTGTCAATAACACGTGCTAACTTATCCTCTTCAACAAGAATGGCTTCGGTGCTCATCCTTGTTTGGAACTTTATTTCATCGAGCGCTTGAAGGTTAGTCGGGTCAGATACGGCAACAAACAGCTTATTGCCACGTTTAAATATCGGTAATGCATGGTGTTTACGAACTAATTTTTCGTCAACAATACCTTTGGGAATAACATCCTTGCTCAGTGCAGTAATATCAAATAATGGAACGCCAAACTCTTCAGAAGCAGAAAGCGCAATGGTTTGGCTGTCTAATATATTTTGCTCCACGAGGTGTGTAACGAAAGGCCGCTTCTTCTTCTGGGCTTCATCATAATGTTTCCGAGCGGCCTCTTCAGTGATCAGGCCGTCTAAAACAAGCCGCCTTGCCAAGCCGCCTAAGTAAATTTTATCGCTAGATACTGCCATGTTGATTCGAATAAATCCCTATACTGAATTAACGAAAGATGATTAGTATTCTTAATATAGTAGAAAATATGAGTTTTTGCAGTAACTATTATTTTAAATGCATTTTATGCCCAATAAAATTTGTGATATCCATCTAGCTATTGAGAAAAATCCTAAGAAACTGGTTTTGACGAGGTGGTTTTTTTAAAGGATGTAAGGAATAATTGTTCACGTTTGTAGAACTTAGGTCATCAACAAAACCTTGCATGCTTATTGTTAAGAGTAAAAGATAATTATTATTTATCTAGACTATACTTAGAAACTGTAATTTTCATTATAAGTGTCCGTACAATGCAATATTACCCAAAGATTAAAGACCGAAAAATACGCATAGCCATAATTGGTTGTGGACGAATTTCCAACAACCATTTCGCTGCCATTGAAAAACATAGTGAGGAGATGGAATTAGTTGCATTGTGTGATACTAACGGTGAGGTTCTAGCTGCACATGTATCAAAGTATAAAGTGAATGGTTATTCAAACATGGCTGAATTGCTTGCATCTGAAGAGTTAGACTTGATTGTACTTTGTACTCCAAGTGGAACTCATGCAGGGCAAGCAGCTCTAGCAGCTAAACATAAAGTACATGTGATGACAGAAAAGCCAATGGCGACACGCTGGAAAGATGGTGTCAACATGGTAAAAGCATGTGACCAAGCAGGTGTTTACTTATTTGTCGTAAAACAGAACCGACATAACGCCACCTTGCAATTATTGAAACGTGCGATAGAAGAAAAACGTTTTGGCAAAATACACATGGTTCACCTTAACGTATTTTGGACGCGCCCTCAGTCTTATTACGACCAAGCTAAATGGCGTGGAACCTGGGAATTCGATGGTGGCGCATTTATGAATCAAGCAAGCCATTACGTAGACCTACTCGACTGGCTAATAGGGCCGGTTGATAAAGTGCAAGCTATGATGAGCACAACACGTGATATTGAAGTCGAAGATACAGGTGTGATGAATGTCCGTTGGCGAAGTGGTGCCCTAGGATCGATGAGTGTCACCATGCTGACATACCCTAAAAACATGGAGGGATCCATAACTATTCTTGGGGAGAAGGGCAGTGTTCGCATAGGTGGAATGGCGGTTAATGATATTCAACAATGGGAGTTTGAAGAACCTAAAGACTATGATGAACAGGTAAAAACGGCTAACTATGAAACAACCTCTGTATATGGTTTTGGACATCCCTTATATTATAAAAATGTGATTGATGTAATGCGGGGAAATGAAGAACCAGAAACAGACGGGCGTGAAGGGCTGAAATCATTAGAAGTACTGATAGCGGCCTACTTGTCTGCACGTGACGGAAAAACAGTCTCACTACCTTTGGAATATTAAAAACCATATGGATATTACAGTTCACGAAACAGCCATTATCGATACTGGTGCACAAATAGGTAAAGGTTCACGTATTTGGCACTGGGCACATGTATGCAGTGGCGCAAAGATTGGAGAAAATGTTTCGCTTGGTCAAAATGTATTTGTTGGCAATAAGGTCTCCATTGGTAATAAATGCAAAATCCAAAATAATGTATCCATTTACGATAATGTGACGTTAGAAGAAGGTGTTTTTTGTGGCCCAAGCATGGTTTTTACTAATGTGTATAACCCACGTTCTCTTATTGATCGAAAAGATGAATACCGTGACACCCTGATTAAAAAAGGCGTTAGCCTAGGCGCAAATTGCACGGTTGTTTGCGGCGTAGAGATTGGTGAATACGCCTTTGTAGGCGCAGGCTCGGTTGTAAATAAAAGCGTAAAGCCATATGCACTAATGGTTGGCGTGCCAGCTAAGCAAATTGGTTGGATAAGCGAGTACGGAGAGAAACTCGATTTGCCAATTAAAGGCGAAGCAAAAACAACATGCCCACACACGGGTAAAAAATACCAATTGAAAAACGGTGCTGTAAAAATTAAAGGTGAAGCTGTATGAAAATTGATTTTGCTAACTTACAACATCAATATCAACTGTACAAAACAGAAATTGATGCAAATATCCAAAAAGTACTAGATAACTCCAACTACATCATGGGCGATGAAGTTAGAGAGCTAGAAAGTGAGCTAGAAAAGTTTACTAAAGCAAAGCACGCAATCACTTGCTCAAGTGGGACAGATGCATTGCTGTTAGCCATGATGGCGCTGGATATACAACCAGGTGACGAAGTTATTACAACCGTATTCAGTTTTATAGCAACAGCAGAGACGATAGCGTTGCTTAAAGCTGTGCCTGTATTTATAGATATTGAAGAGAGCACGTTCAATATCGATGCCAGTAAAATTGAGGCAGCAGTTACATCAAAAACAAAAGCCATTATGCCCGTAAGCCTATATGGTCAACCAGCCGATATGGATGAAATTAATGCCATAGCACAAAAACACAATCTCAAAGTAATCATTGATGGAGCTCAATCCTTTGGCGCAACGTATAAAGAGCAAGCAGAAGTTCACCATTGTGACATTTATACCACCAGCTTTTTCCCTTCTAAACCATTAGGGTGTTATGGGGATGGCGGCGCTGTATTTACCAATAGCGCTGACTACGCAGAAAAAATGAAAATGCTAAGAGTGCATGGGCAAAATAAGCGCTATCAGCATAAATACATTGGCTTAGGTGCGCGGTTAGATACAATACAAGCAGCCGTTTTGCTAGCAAAAATACCGCACTACAAAAAAGAAATGCAAACCCGCCAACAAGTGGCGGATGAGTACACTGCTTTTTTACATAATAAAGTGAAAACACCTCTAACAAAAGCCAACCGTAGTAGCGTTTGGGCGCAATATACGATTCGAGTGAATAAAAGTGATGAAGTGCAAGAAAAATTAAAGAAAGCAGGTATTCCAACAGCTGTGCATTATCCAATGCCTTTTCATTTGCAAGAGTGTTTTTTATATCTTGGTTTGAAACAAAGGAGCTATTTAGTTGCTGAAGAAGCATCTAATGAAGTCATTAGTTTACCAATCAATCCATTTTTAAATGACGAAGAAATGGGGTGGGTAATTCAATCTTTGAATTCTATTTTGTATGAATAATTCAGTAAATTAAAACGGCTTGTCTATGTTTCTTGAATTCATTATTGGAGATTAATAATATGGAAAAGAGGGTGCTTTTTTTAGATAATTTTTTGAAGCTTATAAGAGTACATGTTTTTCGTCAAAAGCTATTAGTTTTTAACAATTCTTCGCAATATTGGAGAGATAGATATTGCCTCGGGGGTAACAGCGGTTCTGGGAGTTATGGGCGGCTAGCAAAGTTTAAAGCCTTGGTGTTAAACGATTTTATCAAGAAGAATGGTATATCGACAATTGTGGAGTTTGGTTGTGGCGATGGAGCTCAGCTATCATTGTTAAATTGTCCTGCATATATTGGATTTGACGTTGCTGAGAAAGCTATTGAGATATGCAAACAAAAATTCGATGAAGAGAAGAGCTTTAAATTCTTTTTACTCGATGATGATGAATTTAATCTTCTGGAGAAGCAAGAATTAGCTTTATCACTGGATGTGATTTATCATTTGATTGAAGAAGAGGTGTTTGAAAGTTACATGAAAAAGCTATTTGATTCAGCTTCTCGCTTTGTAATTATTTATGCTTATAGCTTTGATAAAACTTACAATAGTAAGCATGAGATGGGGCGTGATTTTTTGTCTTGGGTTGGCAAAAATATTGAAGGGTGGGAGCTATTCCAAAAGTTAGAAAATCAATACCCTTACGACAAAAATAGCCCAGACAATACTTCCCAGTCGGATTTTTATTTTTTTAGGGTTGTGTAGCCTTGCATATTCTTGTTATACCCTCGTGGTACCCTAAAAGTTCTGTTGATGTTGCGGGGAGTTTTTTTCGTGAACAAGCAATAGCACTAAAAGAGCAAGGGTGTAAAGTTGCGGTGATTACGCAACAACTTAGACCGTTGCGTAATTGGCCATCAATTTTCTTTGGAGGTCACGGTTTTTCTTTCGAAGATGATCAAGGTATTCCAACCTTCCGGAAACATGGTATGAAATGGTTTCCATGGTTGCCGAAGCTCCAAGCGTGGCAATGCAAAAAAAATATATTAGGAGTGTTCGAACAATATATAAATACCTATGGGCAACCGGATATTATTCATGTGCATTCGATGTTATATGCAGGTTGGGCTGCAAAGATAATTTCGGAGCGATATCAGATTCCTTATGTAATTACAGAGCATAGTACAACCTTTGCACGAGATTTAATTACACCTGTACAGAAAGAAATGGCTAAGCAAATTGCATTAGGGGCGAAAAAACGATTTGCTGTAAGCAGTCCGTTTGCAGAACTATTATCAACATACTTTATAGAAAGAGGGTGCTCCTGGAATATTATGCCCAATATGGTGCATCAGCGGTTTTTTAATACTCGGATAGAAAAAAGAAAAAAGCCTTTTGTTTTCATTAATATTTCTTTTTTAACAGCTAAAAAGGGAGTTGATATTCTTATAAAAGCATTTGCATCGGTACTCAAGTCTCAACCAGAAATAAAACTAAAAATCGTTGGTGATGGCGAGGAGCGTGATGAACTTGAGAGGTTGGTGCGTGATCTTGGTGTAGCTAATAATGTCAGTTTTATGGGTATGCTGGAGCGAAAAGAGGTGATGGGACAGCTTGCTACGTCAGATTCACTTGTGCTTAGTAGCCAGTATGAAACATTTGGCGTGGTATTGATTGAGGCATTGGCGTTAGGTAAACCAGTTATTGCAACGCGGTGCGGTGGCCCTGAGGATATTGTTAGAGAGCAAGATGGGATATTGGTGAATGTAGGTGATGATGGCGAGTTGGCAGAGGCTATGTTAAAAATTCATGCGGATAGAAAAACATATAATAAAGAAGAGCTGAGAGAAGCTTGTTATGCGCGTTTTAGTGAAGAGACGATCACTAATAAGTGGGTGAAAATTTATCGAAAGGCAGTAGTCAACGGGGCTTCTGGAAATGAGTAAAAAACTAGGCTTACGCAGCCTATTAAAAAGCTCAACGGGTACATTTTTCCGACAATTACTTGCGGGTGTGTTGCAGCTGGTAGTTGTTGTCATTATTGCTCGCGAATATGGCCCCGAGAGCAATGGCATCTACACCATGGCTTTGTTATTACCAAGTGTATTGGTTACGTTCTTAAACCTCGGTATCTCTCCAGCTAATGCGTACTTCATCAGTGCGGGCAAAATAGCAGTAAATACCGCTTGGAATACAACAATTAATTTTTTTTTAATATTTTCAATCGTTGGTCTTTGTTTAGGGGCGGCGATCATATGGTGGTTTTCTAAGATTTGGTTTGTCGGTATTTCACCATTATTTTTATGGTTTTCCCTTTTGCTATTTCCGGTAAGTCTTTTACTGAGTTTTGTTACAAGTTTATTTCAAGGGCTACAGGAGTTCAGGGTTTTTAATCTAATTTTACTAGTGCAACCGATTACTACCCTAATAGTAATAGGTTGTCTTCAACTTCTGGAGAATGAAGAGATTTTGTGGTTATTAGTTGCCTGTTTTATAGGGAATATTGTTGCATTGGTCATTGCTATCTATTTTCTTAAACCATTTTTATTGGACTTAAATAGTGCTGAAATAAAAAATGATTATGGTGCTGCGGCAATCAAGTATGGCTATAAGGCGCACTTGAGCAATACATTGGCATTTATTAATTATAAGGCGGATATATTTTTGGTAAATTTCTTTGTTGGGCCTGTCGGTGCCGGAATATATGTTATAGCGGTGCAAATAGTAGAACGACTATGGATGATTTCTCAAGCAGTCAGCACAGTTTTGTTACCTCGGTTGTCGGAATTGTCTGATGATGAAACAACTCGAAAATTATTGACGCCTATTGTTTCAAGGTGGGTTGTTTTTGTGACTTTTATTTGTGCGCTTTTAATGTCAGTTTTGATTTCTCCTTTTATAGCATATATTTTTGGAAATGATTATTTGGGATCAGTGATTCCTTTGTTGGTATTATTACCTGGCGTAGTAGTATTCTCAAGCGCGAGAATATTAGCTAACGATTTGGCTGCAAGAGGTAAGCCCGAATTAAATATGTATGCCTCAGCTCTTTCCTTGGTTGTTAATATAAGCGCAAACATTATGTTTATACCTAAGTATGGGTTAACAGGAGCGGCTATTGCGACAAGCTTATGTTACGTTTCAACGTATGTGTACATAGTTTATATGTATTGCAGATTAACGGATGTGGCTGTAAAAGAAGTAATGTTTATACAGGTTCCTGACATGATTAAAATTAAGACATTATTAACTAGAAATTAATAAGTTAAAATTTATGAAAGTTATCACAATCATAGGGGCAAGGCCTCAATTTATTAAAGCTTCTGTAGTTTCACGTGAGATTTTACGTCGACAAGAAGTCAGCGAAGTGCTCGTCCACACTGGACAGCACTATGATCCAAATATGTCGGATGTTTTTTTTGATGAGCTAGGCATCTCCAAACCGGGCTACAATCTAGGTGTTGGTGGTGGCTCACATGGCCAAAATACGGGTCGCATGATTGAGAAAATTGAGGAAATATTGCTGGTGGAGAAGCCTGACTGGTTGTTAGTGTACGGCGATACAGACAGTACATTAGCAGGGGCTTTGGCAGCGGTTAAACTTCAAATATCCATAGCGCATGTTGAAGCAGGTTTGCGCTCGTTTAACCGACGTATGCCAGAAGAAATAAACCGAATATTAACTGATCATATGGCCAGTTTGTTGTTTGCCCCAACAGATGTTGCGGTTAAGAATTTAATTAAGGAAGGTGTGGATCGCTCTAAAATTCACCAAGTTGGTGATGTTATGTATGATGCGGCGTTATTCTTTTCCGAAAAAGCGGAGCAGGAAAGCAGGATTTTAAATGTTTTAGGCTTAACGCATAAAGCTTATGTTTTAGCAACGGTGCATCGTCAGGAAAACACTGATAATCAACATAAGTTGGCGTCTATTATCGAGGGCTTATCTACATCAGATATCCCCGTTTTTTTACCATTACACCCTAGAACAAAGAAACAGTTAAACGCCTTTGGTATTAAAGTTCAAGAGCCTATTCGCCTTATTGACCCGGTTGGGTATTTAGATATGGTTATGTTGGAAAAAAATGCAAGGCTAATAGCAACTGATAGTGGTGGCATTCAAAAAGAGGCATATTTTCATCGTGTTCCGTGTATTACATTACGAGAAGAAACGGAATGGGTTGAACTGGTGGAGCAAGGGGTTAATTGTCTAGTGGGTTGTGATGCTTCTGCTATCGCAAAGGAATTACTGAGATCAAAGCAGGAAGTATGGCGGGAATATTTATATGGTGATGGCCGTACAGCGCAGAAAATAATGGATGTGATGTTAGGCTAATATTAATGATGAGAGATGGGAAATCAGTGCTTTTAGTGTCTTATTACTTTCCACCTTATGCGGGTGTTAGTACGGTACGTGTAACAAAGCATTGTAAATACGTGCCAAGATTTGGGTGGAAACCTAAGGTTTTCACGGTTGATGAGCGCTATTATAAGAACCGTGTTGTCTCGTCGGCACTTAAATTAAAGCAAACACCTATTATAAGAATTCCCTATTTTGACTTTCCGTTTAACGTCCTATTAATCAAATTACTATTCCCTTTTGTTGTTTTGGCGTATGTTATTAAGCATCGTTCAGAAATTGATATTGTTTATTTTTCAGGTAGCCCCTTCCACCCTTTCATTCTTTCAGTTGTTTTAAATGTTTTTTTAAAGAAACCTACGGTTTTGGACTTTCGTGACTCATGGAGTAACAACCATGGATTCGATGGAAATAAAGTGCCTAGTTTATTTGGAAAGATTAAACAATGGATTGCAGAAAAGCTTGAAAGGTATTCTATTAAGTTTGCATCGAGTGTTATTTACTCAACACCTGTATTACAAAAAGAGTACGAGGTTTTGCATCCAGAGTTTATAAGTAAATATAAGACTATTCCCAATGGGTATGATCCAGACGACTTTATAGGTATTAAGCCGATAAAAGCTTCAGATAAGGTAACACTAGTTTTAGCAGGCCAATTTAACTTGTATACGCCTACCGCAATGAATTCGTTGATGGGAGCACTAAAAGAACTGCCTAGGTTACATTTTATTTATATAGGTAATGAGGTAGATGTTATACGAAAAGCAGCTAAGTTACATGCAGTTGAATATTCAGTAACAGCGTTTGGGTATATGCCTTACGAAAAAGTGTTGAGGTATATAGCGGGTGCTGATTATGGGTTATTATCCTCTGGACTTAAAAATGGAATGGGCACAAAAATTTTCGATTACTTAGCTTTAAGTAAAGCTACATTGTGTTTTGTACCAGAGGGTTCTGTGATTACTCAAGAGTTTTCTGATTTAGATTCAGTTGTTATCTCTAATCCGCCATATACAGTTCCACTATTAAAGGAAAAGCTTTTAGAGCTAATAGAAAAAGAAAAGGTGCTTGATCAACAAGGTGCCCTTAACAGTTTTTCAAGGGTTGCTGCTGCAGAGGAGCTTTCTTTTGTTTTTAATAAGGTTATAGAAAGTTGATAGCAAGCCCGCTTGCAACAGGCAATGGTGCATTTGTTGTGCACAAAAACCTAGAAAAATTAATACCTAAATACAGGGTTTACCCTTATCACCCGTATCGCACATTATTTCCGCCGAGTATTTGGTCTACCGGAAGGAAAGCTAAATCTGAACTAATCCATACAACACCTGATTACGCTTGTTTTCATAAACAAAGAAATGTACCTCTGGTGTTAACGTTTCATAATTACGTTCTTGATGCTTTTATGCGTGCATACAGCAGTCCTTTGCAAAACCTTCATTATCAAACGGACTTAAAACGGTTTACTAAAAGATCGGTTTTCCTTGCCGATAAAATAACGGCGGTTAGCCAATATACGGCTAATTTAGTGAAAAAGGAGTTGGATTTAAAGGAGCAGATTAAAGTTATATATAACGGAATTGATGAGGCTGCTTTTAGGCCGTCAGAAACAGCCAAGGAAAGAAAAAAAATAAAAGTTTTATTTAGTGGAAATTTAACAAAAAGGAAGGGGGCCCATTGGTTATTGCCGATTTTAAAAAAGCTAAACTCTAATATAGAAATTATTTATACAGCGGGTTTAAGGGGCAAAGGGGGCTTGGATACTCATTCTAGGTTAGTGAATGTTGGTAGGGTTGATTACAGTGATATGCCACAGTTATATCAATCGGTTGATATGTTGTTATTTCCAACGGTACGCGAGGGGTTCGGTTTGGCGGCAGCAGAAGCTATGGCTTGTGGCTTACCAGTGGTGGCGACTAATTGTTCTTCATTACCTGAACTGGTTGATGAAGGGAAAGGTGGCTTTTTATGCGGGTTAGGTGACGTAAACGATTTTGCAGCTAAAATTAATTTGTTAGCTGAAAATAAGGCTTTGCGACAAGAAATGGGGGCTTATAATCGAGTTAAAGTGGAAGAAATGTTTACTTTGAATAGGATGGTTTCTGAATATAAGGAATTGTTTGAGGAAGTTTTAACTGGGCATTTATGATGCTAATCACCTCATTTGCCTTCCTAAAAGGGGACGTTACTCTTTATCTTCTGTCCTCGGCGTTGAACCTCACCAGATCAATAAAAAACATGGAAGGGCGCGTTACCGAGGATGTAAAAACAACGGTGTAACCGTTAATGAACAGAAACTTGTTTAATGGTTAACTCGACACCAAAAACCCTCAATATTTTGTCGATAGTCTCTATTTTTGGCTTTCCGGAACCCGATAGTGATTTGTAAAGACTTGCTCTTCCTAGGTTGGTTTCTTTTGCAATTTGACTCATGCCTTTAGCTTTAGCAATATGGCCTAATGCACGTTGAAGGCCTTCAAGACCATTTTCATCAAGCATCACTTCTAAATATTCTTGAATGAACTCAGGATCATCAACGTTAATATGTTCTGCTGGGTCGAATGTGCTTGTTTCTATAGTCATGGTCGCTCCTTTTGTAGTGCTTTTAATATGCTCTTTGCTTTTTCAATATCATTATTTTGACTGCTTTTGTTTCCGCCATTTAGCAATAAAATAATATTATCTCCATCAACGAGATAATAAATGCGATATCCTCCGCCAAAGAAAAAACGTAGTTCCGCTATTGTATTGTCGATTGGCTTCGTATCGCCAAAGTTACCAAGAGCTACACGGTCAAGCCTGGCTAAAATACGAATTTTCCCGCTAGTGTCTTTTAGTTTTTTAAACCACGTGTCATAGGTCGAGGTGGTTTTAATCGTGTATTGCATGGGCCTAAATGTATCCTAAAGGAGACGGATGGGCAAGTCTTATAAACATAAAGAAGGGGGAGTTCAGGTCTACATGAGGGGGGTTCTATTTCTAAAAGGGGACGTTACTCTTTATCTTCTGTCCTCGGCGATGATCAAGGGGAGTTTAATGTGCCATGTGAGACTAATACTTAACTCTTGTGGTTTATTCGAAAACACGTCCAATTTGGTTGTATTTCAGCGCGGTTAATTGATTGCTAAAGTGGCGTTCTTCGCCAGAATAAACAAGGTAGCTATGGCTAATGTTGGGGATTAGTTTTGCTGCCTTTTTTAAGCCTTTAAGTAAATGGGTTTTATAGGTTGAGCTAGATTTAATTTCAAAGGCAATTAACTCACGGCCTTGCTGAAATAGGATATCCAGTTCGTTACCATTACTATCACGGTAAAAGTATAGGTTTGCAATTTTCCCTTGGTTGGTTCGGCTTTTAAGGCACTCCATAACCACAAGGTTTTCAAATAACTGGCCAACTAATGGGTCGCGTGTTACTTGGCTGGGTTTTTCAATACCTAGTAAAAAGACTAGCAAGCCGGTGTCAATAAAATAGTACTTTGGTGCTTTTATAACGCGTTTACCAAAATTTTCAAAGTAAGGGTTTAGCTTATAAATAACAAAAGACGCTTCTAAAATGGATAACCAGTGCTTAATTGTTTTGGCGCTAACACCGACATCATTCGCTAAAGAGGAATAGTCCATTAGCTGGCCGACCCTACCTGCCAGTAATTTCATAAACTTTTCAAAAAGTGATAGCTCTTTAAGGTTAATTAACTGTCTGACATCACGTTCAATATACGTTTGGTAGTAGTTGGAATAAGCCGTAGTAGGGCGTTGTTGCTGATCATAAATACGCGGTAAGAAACCATTAAAAATATACTCCTCTGGGCTATCAAAAAGCAGCTTGCTTCCAGTCAACTCAGCAATAGAAAGAGGCAATAAATTTAAAATACAAGTTCTACCTGCTAACGATTGGTTAATAGCATCCCGCAATGCCAGCTGATGAGAACCTGTTAATACAAATTGACCGTTTGATTTTTTTTCATCGACGGCTACTTGAATATAACTCAGTAGTTCCGGTACGCGTTGAATTTCATCGAGAATAACCTTACCTTTAAACTGGGCTAGAAAAGCCTTTGGATCATCTATTGCATATTGGCGGGTTTCAGGGTGCTCAAGGTTGGCATAGTCATAATTCTTTAAAACATGGCGGGCTAAGGTCGTTTTTCCTGCTTGTCTTGGGCCTAAAAGTGTTACGACTGGGTATTCAGTCAGCAGTTGATGAAGCTCTGTTTCAATTTGTCTTTTTATCATTTTTTAATATTAATCTATGTAAATAGATATATAAAGTCCTGAATTGCATAATTTATATTTCAATAGCATGTGAGAATTCGGTTTAGTGGCAGCAGAAGCGATGGCCTGAAGGTTACCTGTGGTGGCGACTAATTGTTCTTCATTACCTGAACTGGTTGATGAAGGGAAAGGTGGCTTTTTATGCGGGTTAGGTGATGTAAACGAGTTTGCGGCTAAAATTAATTTGTTAGCTGAGAATGAAGGTTTACGCCGAGAAATGGGTGCGTATAACCGAGTTAAAGTGGAAGAAATGTTTACTTTGAATAGGATGGTTTTTGAGTATAAAGAATTGTTTGAAGGACTATTAGCTAGTCACCCTTAAACTGGTATGTTTAAAGCGGTTTATTAAGAGTTTTTATGTGTCGTTTAAAAAGAGAAATAAACTGTTTGGAAACAACCGACCAAGCATAATCTTTTTTAACGTTATCTAGTGCGTTGCGGGTAAGTTCTTTTGCCTGCTCTTTGTTGTTTAATAAATGAGTAATTGCATCTGACAATTCAGCTGAGCTGTTAGCTTGAACAAGCAAGCCTGTTTTACCCTCGCTAATTACTTCAGGAATCCCTCCTACGTTGGTGGAGATAATAGGTGTTCCGCTTGCCATGGCTTCTAATAAGATAACGCCTTGACCTTCGGTATCGCCTTTTGAGTCGATAATTGATGGGGCGACGAATATTGATGCAGCCGCATAAAAGTCAGGCAGTTTATTATTTTGCACTTGCCCCCAAAACTTAATATTTTTAATACCTGATTTTTCTGCCTGGCTTTCGAGTGCTTCGCGTTCATCACCTTCGCCAATAATCCATAAAATAGATTCTTGTTGGTTTTTTTTAGGTAGCTTGCTATAGGCTTCGATGAGGTATTTAACGCCTTTTTTTTCTACTAAACGGCCAACAAACAAAATGATGTTTCTTGTTTCAGTATTGGCCAACTTTTCCCCAGAACCACTTTGGAATAGCTCAATATCAACACCCATTGGAATGATATTGGGCGTTGGTATTGAGTTTGTTTTGCCAAAAGCTTGAGCGGTGGCAGGGGTGTTTGATGTCCACGCCTGGCTATGGCGAAGAGTCAGTCTTTTTAAGCTGCTGAGTACCCCACTGTTGAGTGAGAAGGCATCACCGCCGTGAGCAGTGGTAACAACAGGTATATTGAGTAGTTTTCCTACTAGGATGGCGATAAACCCTTGAGGAATAACCCAGTGCGCATGGATGATGTCTGGTTTTATCTTCTTGCATTGGTAGATTAAGTTAATAAACATGGAGATAAGGAAGAATGGAACTTGAAGGTATAAAAGTGGTTTCTTTTTTAGATTGGGCAATATGCCTGAGCCATAACTTAGGGTTTGCCAGTTTTTCGGTAGATATTGAAACCAATGATTAGAAACATGTTGATCTAGTGCTATTTTCTTAACAAGAGGATGGTCAGGTGCTAGAACATGAACATCAGCGCCTTCTTGCGCAAGACCCTGTGCTAAATGGCGTAGAAAGATTGAACTATTATCTGTTGAATTTCTTGGGTAGCTTGAACTAAGAAGTAGAATGGTAAATTCATTTCTCTTTGGCATAAGCTATTAGTTGTCAGTATTTCTATAATGCAAAGACGAAATTTGCTCGGATAATATCCCCATCAGAAAGATAAAAACGGAAGCCACGTATAATAATAAACTACCGTTACTAAAGGTTCCGGCTGTTATATAACTATGGATATGGTTAAGGGCGCCCATAAGAAAAGCTAAGACACTGACAGGTAAGAATAAACGCATGGGCGAAAACAGTGCGCCTATTTTTAGAATAATAATTAAAAACCGTAAACCATCGTTTACTAGTTTTATTTTGCTTTTTCCTTCGCGTTTTCCTGCATGAATCGGGATGTAAGCAACAGGAAGGGCGGAACGAAAAAAGGCCATGGTCGAGGTAGTGGGGTATGAGAAGCCATTAGGTAAAAGGTATAAAAACTTTCTGAAATGGTTCGCTCGAACCGCTCTAAAGCCCGACGTGAGGTCTTCTATTTTATGGCCGGTCATAAAAGAAGCCAGTTTATTAAAGACGGCATTACCTAACAGCCTTTTGGTTGACGCATGAGAGCCTGATTGCCGAGCACCAATAACCATGTCATAACCTTCAGCCAATTTAGATAATAACCGTTGTATATCATCTGGGTTATGTTGTCCATCAGCATCCATAAAAACAATAATGTCTCCGGAGGCATTTCGTGCGCCCGTTTTAATGGAGGCGCCGTTTCCTAATGAGTGAGGGTGAGAAATAACTTTGATACCGTGTTGTTCGCAAATAGATTTAGAAAGGTCGGTTGATCCATCATCAATAACTAAAATTTCAGCAGTTGGTTGTGCTGATTTTAGTTGGGGTAGCAAGGCTTCAAGGTTTTCTGCCTCATTTAAACAGGGCATTACAATGCTGAGAGTAGGTGTGTTTTTTACCATGTTTAAACCGTTAAAATTAATTGTAAGTTTAATTGTCTCATATTTTTTATTAAGACGTGCGTTGTCTAAATGGGCAGAAGATTTATGCTTGCTTAGCAAGAGTCCTATTTGACGCTAATTTAATGCCCCTATTCAGATGCCTTTAATCGTAAGGACTTTAGCAATAAGGTATTAGGGGGTGTTAAAATGTGTTTAATTTATTTGACCTTAGGAGTATTAAATGAAGCAAGATGAGGGATTAGCACCTTCTTTTTGGCAAATGGTAGGCAGTACAATGTTGTCATTTTTGGGGGTTTCTAAAGAGTCACGAAGAAGGCGAGATTTTCAATATGGAAACCCTAAGGTGTTTATTGTGACTGGGTTTATCTTGGCCTTGTTGTTTATTTTTGCTGTGTTAGGCGTTGTTAAAATGGTATTGCCTAGCTAGACCGATGAAGAATGGCCGGCCTAGCTAGTTAATAAGGCAGTTATAGGGTGGCGATCTTCTCTTTTTGATCGTTTAAATTGCTAAGTTTTGAGGTAATATCAAGCTGTTTTGCTCTTTCTTTTTCTATAACGGCAGCGGGCGCTTTGTCGATAAAAGAAGCGTTTGATAATTTACCGCTGATGCGTGATGCCTCTTTTTCAAGCTTTTCAATTTCTTTATTTAAGCGTTCTAGCTCGGCATTTTTATCAATTAGCCCAGCCATTGGTATTAGCACTTGCATATCACCGACTAGAGCAATAGCAGATTGTGGTGCTTCATCTGCTGCGTTTAATGTGGTGATGGATTCTATACGTGCTAGTTTTTCCAATAATAAATGATTATCTGTAAGACGCTGTTGGTCTTGTTCTGAACAGTGGTTTAACAGTACCGGTAATGGCTTACTAGGGGGGATATTCATTTCGCCGCGAATTTGACGAATGCCCATAACGAAATCCATTACCCATTGCATATCACTTTCAGCAGCGGCAGATATTTTGCTGTCATCGGGCTTTGGGTAGGCCTGTAGCATAATGGTATCGCCCGTTTTGCCTGCCAGTGGTGCTATTTGCTGCCAAATTTCTTCGGTAATAAACGGCATCAGTGGGTGTAGTAAGCGCAGCACAGTTTCTAGCACGCGAATTAAGGTTTGGCGAGTACCGCGTTTTTGTTCGGCTGAACTATTGTCATCAAGCAAAATTGGTTTTGATAACTCTAAATACCAATCACAGTATTCATTCCAAAGGAACTCATACAGCGATTGCGCGGCTAAGTCGAAGCGGTATTTTTCGATAGAGGCAATAACGCTGGCTTCGGTTTTTTGTAAACGAGATTTGATCCATTGATCTGGCAAGCTGTAAATGCAAGGTTCGTTGGTTAAACCGGTATCTTTGCCTTCGGTATTCATTAGCACGTAGCGAGTAGCATTCCACAATTTGTTGCAGAAATTACGGTTGCCTTCAATTCTATTTAAGTCAAATCGAATGTCGCGCCCAGTTGAGGCGAGTGAGGCAAAGGTAAAACGTAGTGCATCGGTGCCAAAAGAAGGGATGCCATCGGGGAAGTGCTTACGGGTATCTTTCTCGATTTTAGCAGCCATTTTTGGTTGCATAAGGCCTTTTGTACGCTTTTCAAGTAAGTCATCTAGCGTAATACCGTCAATTAAATCAATCGGGTCCAGTACGTTACCTTTGGATTTGGACATTTTTTGCCCTTCCGCATCGCGCACTAAGCCGTGAATGTATATTTCTTTAAATGGCACATCGTCCATAAACTTCAAGCCCATCATAATCATTCTGGCGACCCAGAAGAAGATGATGTCGAAACCGGTAACGAGTACACTGGTGGGGTAAAAAGTATCAAGCTCAGGTGTTTTATCGGGCCAGCCAAGGGTAGAGAATGGCCATAATGCGGATGAGAACCAAGTGTCTAATACATCTTCATCTTGTGATAATACAAGGCTATCGGCTAGGTTGTTTTTTTCACGGACTTCGGCTTCATTGCGGCCAACATATATGTTGCCACTTTCATCGTACCAAGCGGGAATTCTATGGCCCCACCAAATTTGACGAGAAATGCACCAGTCCTGAATATCGTTCATCCAGTTGTAATAGGTTTTATCCCAGTTTTCGGGTACAAATTTAATTTTGCCGCTTTTAACCGCTTCAATAGCAGGTTCTGCTAGCGGTTTGGCCTTAACAAACCATTGGTCTGTTAACAAAGGTTCAATGATCACCCCTGACCGGTCGCCACGAGGCACCATGAGTTTATGGTCATCAATTTTAGCTAATAAGCCTAAATCATCCAGATCTTGTACGATTTGTTTACGCGCTGCCACGCGATCCAAGCCACGGTATTTTTCTGGCATCTCATCATTGATGCTGGCGTCAACGGTGAAGATGTTGATTAACGGCATATTGTGGCGTTGGCCAACCTCATAATCGTTAAAATCGTGAGCAGGGGTTATTTTTACACAGCCAGTGCCAAATTCTGGGTCTACATAATCATCGGCAATAACTGGGATTTCACGGTTACATAAAGGCAACGCGATCATTTTGCCAATTAGGTGTTGGTAGCGTTCGTCAGATGGGTGAACGGCGACACAAACATCGCCTAGCATGGTTTCTGGGCGGGTCGTTGCAACCACAAGTTCGCCGCTACCATCGGCTAATGGATAGCGCATATGCCACATATGGCCTTGTTCTTCTTGCGAAATAACTTCAAGGTCGGATACCGCAGTGTGTAATTTAGGGTCCCAGTTAACCAGGCGTTTACCGCGATAAATGAGCCCTTCTTCATGTAGTTTTACAAACACTTCGTTAACCGCTTTAGACAGCCCTTCGTCCATAGTGAAACGTTCGCGCGACCAATCTAGGGAGGTGCCCATGCGGCGTAATTGCTTAGTGATGGTGTTGCCAGATAATTCTTTCCAATCCCAAATGCGCTCAACAAATTCTTCGCGGCCTAAGTCGTGGCGAGTTTTACCTTCTGCGTTTAATTGGCGTTCAACCACCATTTGGGTCGCAATACCGGCATGATCACTACCGGCTTGCCATAGGGTGTTGTGTCCTTGCATACGATGGTAACGCGTTAGTGAATCCATGATCGTGTCTTGGAAAGCATGCCCCATGTGTAAGCTACCGGTAACATTGGGCGGCGGTATCATAATGCAATAGGCGCTATCGCCTCCTTTGGGTTCGAAGTAACCTTGTTCTTCCCATTGGCGATACCAGCGAGATTCTATGTCATGCGGGGCGTATGTCTTATCCATCGTGTGTGTTCGGTGTTGATTTTTAAAGGCGGTATTATAACTTTGTTGGGGAGGGTGGGGTTATTGGTAAGCAATTTTTCTTACGTAATAATATTTCGCAAGAAAAAATTTGTTTGCAGTGAATTTTATTGCGGACATAGTATTTATGGTTTTTCGCTGCCGCGAGGGTGTTCATTTCTTTTTACGACAAAAAGCACCTAAGGCATAAGTCTGATTAAGCAGATAACGAACATCTGCCAAATTAGACTAAAAACGAACCAAAGAAAATGTCGCCCAAATCCCAGTAATTAATTTATTGTCGGGCTCGCGCTAAACTCGCTATGCTCAGACAACGCGCTTACTTATCCGAAAATAAATTAATTACTAGCGGGATAAGGGAGGGTAAGTCAAAAGCATAAATGATCTGTGGTTGATTTTAACCAATCTTAGCTTCACTAAATGCTTAATGTTTTGAAGTCGATTATGAATCTTGATATGAAGAGGGGCAATACCCAAATGAAGTATAAAAAAGAACTTCGGGTTGAATTTTCCTTAATATACGCAGTATAAGGCGTGCTTCTAATGATTAGATTTTCAGTGTGGCAAAACGAGTGGAGCAGAGCAGGTTTTGATTTTAACCCCCATTTATCGCGCCCATAAAACTCATTTGGTATTGGATGAGTGAGCGCATTGTCTGAGCATAGCGAGTTTAGCGCTCACCCAATACCAAATGAGTTTTATGGGAAATAAGCGATAGTTGGGTGCCTTTTTCTTTGGTTCTGTTTCTTTTGGGCATACAAAAGAAATGAACGCCCAGCGGCAGAGATAATAAAAATCAAATTTTATGCGTCTGCAGTGGATACCCTCTGCTCTTATAAAACTTAAACCGCTCCCGTCCTGCTTGTTTAATTGATTCATTTTGATTAACAAGCTCAGCAAATCGTTCAAACCGAGCAAAACAATCGGGTGTTTTCTCAGTAAGGTTAATTAGCACGTCGTGAATATCTAACGGGTCACCAGTGTGGTTAATGTACACTGGGTGATTGGCGCACTTTGTTGGGTCCATAGTATGTGGTACAAAACTGGTGGGCGAGAAGGACCAAAGCAAGTCATCCACTGTCTTGGATTGTTGTTCTGAATCGGTATGAATATAGACGCGATGACCCTGTTTGCTAGCTTTTTGAGCTAGCCGACAGGCAAAAAGGTGCTGTGCATCAGGGGTGTCATCTGGCAGTACATAAAAGTCGATTCGGGTCATTTTGTAATGGCTTGTTTAACAGCGATCCAATATAAATTGGCTTAGCATGTGAACAGGGCGACCAGTTGCGCCTTTATCCGTACCCGATTTCCAGGCAGTGCCGGCAATGTCTAAATGAGCCCATTTATAATCTTCGGTAAAGTGTGACAAGAAGCAGGCTGCGGTAATAGTGCCACCAGCAGGGCCACCAATATTAGCGAGATCGGCGAAGTTACTTTTTAGCTGGGGTTTGTATTCATCCCACAGTGGTAATTGCCATGCTTTGTCATTGGCTTTAATGCCAGCGTCTAGCAATTCGTTAGCCAATTTATCGTTATTGCCTAGTAAGCCGGTGGCATGTTTTCCTAACGCGACTACACAAGCGCCAGTTAAGGTAGCAATATCAATGACTACTTCAGGTTTAAATTTGGCAGAGTAGGTGAGTGCGTCACATAAAATTAAACGTCCTTCTGCATCAGTGTTTAAAATTTCAATGGTTAGACCGGCCATGCTGGTAACGATATCACCAGGTTTGTTGGCATCACCATCGGGCAGGTTTTCTGATGATGGAACAACGCCAACTACATTGATGGGTAAATTTAATTCGGCGCACATTTGAATCACGCCGAAGACACTTGCACCACCGCACATATCGTATTTCATTTCATCCATACCGGATGAGGGTTTTATGGAAATTCCACCGGCATCAAAAGTGAGGCCCTTACCAACCAGAACGATGGGTTTTTGAGAACTTGGGCCACCTTTATGTTCCATAGTAATGAGCTTCGCCGGTTGGCGAGAACCCCTAGAAACAGATAATAATGAGCCCATTCCTAGTGCTTCCATTTTGGCTTCATCTAAAATGGTTACTTTGAGCGATGCGTGTTGTTTGCCAAGTTCTTTTGCTGTCTCAGCTAAGTAGCTTGGGGTGCAAATATTACCGGGTAAATTAGCTAATTTTTTTGCGCTGTCAATGCCATTAGCGATACTCGAGGCGGTGTCTGCAGCACTGTTGATCATTTTTGCAGTGTAATCATCGGTATGCCATAGTTGGCATTTTTCTAATATGTTGGCATCGGGCGCGGAGGTTGTGAGCGTATCGGTGTATTGGTAAAGTGCTTCACGAGACTTCAATACTAACTGACGAACTTTCCAGTCGATATCTTTACCGCTAACTTCAACAGCTAATAATGTAGAGCAAACAGCCTTAATCGGTAAGTTTTTAAGCAAGTTGATGCTTTCGCTGATGGCCTTTGTGTAATCTTCCGCTGAGGTGTTGCCTTGCTCGCCAAAACCGACAAGAAGCACACGCTTTATTTTGCTGCTGGCAGGCATTTGAAGTAACAGTGTATTTCCCGCTTTGCCAGAAGCGTCACCTTGTTTTAAAACGGCAGCTATTTGTCCATCATGGGCTTGGTCGAAGTGGGTGGTTATTTCAAGCTGTTTACCTTTACTGAAAACGGGCAAAAGAAGGCAAGGAGTTGAAAGTTTATCGATTGACCCTGTTTTTGAAACGAATTGCATGCGGATACCTCTGAATGATAAGTAATGTTTTTGTTTGGCTTTTCCGTTAGGATACGACACCATAACTCTATGGATTTATGTGCCTAACTATAAGCCAAATACACTGTTGATGTCTGCGTTTAAATTAAAAATTATTGATCGATTGCTAGTGACTCAAATTAGCAAAATGATGTTAGGGGTCATGACGGTGTTGACGGTTATCTTATTGAGTCAGCGATTGGTTCGTTTGTTTTCTAAGGTTACAGCCGGTGAGTTGTCCGCTGATGTTGTGTTGTCATTGGTTGGCTTTAACCTGTTGCTATTGATGATTAAAATTCTACCGGTGGCTTTGTTGTTGTCAATATTACTAGTGTTAGGCCGGATGTATCGAGACCATGAAATGACGGCACTGTTCTCGTCAGGTATAGGCTTAACTCAGATCTATCGTGGAATATTTATTTTTGTTGTCCCCTTATTCGCTTTAACAATATACCTCTCATTAGTAACAGCCCCAACATTAATGCAAGCGATTGAGCGAGTGAAGACAAGCGATCAAGCTAACTTAGATATTCGCGGCATTACGGATGGGCGCTTTAATGAATACAGTCGTGGCGACTTGGTTTTTTATGTTGAAAAAATAACCAGCGACGACAAGATGTTGAACGTATTTATACAAAATCGTCAGCATGGCAAGTTGGGGATTACCTCGTCGAAAAGTGGCGAAATAAAGGTGGACCCTGTCACAGGCGATCGTTTTATTATTCTAAAAGATGGTAACCGTTATGAAGGCGTGCCGGGCCAAGCAGATTATAAAATTACCAATTTTAAGGAATACGGTGTTGTAGTGGCGGAAAAGTCGTCAGCACAGGTGTCATTTGGTACCAAAGAAACCTCTACTATTCAATTGATGGCGATGAAGTCGCCTAGAGCAATCAGTGAACTGCAAAAGCGTTGGTCTGTGCCGTTGGCCTTAATAACATTTGCCTTATTAGCAGTACCCATTAGCCGTGTATCGCCACGGGCAGGAATGTATGGGAATTTATTAACGGCTTTGCTGATCTATATTGTGTTTGAAAACTTCATGAGTTTATCGCACTCGTGGTTAGTAAAAGGGGTAACGGCACCTTGGTTTGGCATATGGTGGGTGCATCTACTGCTAATAGGTGTTACAGCAATTATGGTGGTTAATATGCACGGTGTTAGCTATGTTAAAAAGAAAGTGATGTTTAAAAGATGAAGGTCGTTAATAAATACATAGCCATAGAAATGTTAAAAAGCACGGCGGTGGCGGTGCTTTTTTTGTTATCACTGGTATTGGTCATTACGTTTGCCGATGAGCTAGACGATATGGGCAAAGGTCAATATGGTTTAGTTGAGATTTTTAAGTACTTGGCATTAATTGCACCGCGTAATTTTTATGAATTACTGCCTTCGGCGGCTCTGTTGGGCGCTTTGATTACCTTAGGTGGAATGGCCAATAATTATGAATTAACCGCTATGCGAGCGGCAGGGATTAGTCGTTGGCAAATTATTTTTTCTGCATTGCGTGTCGGCATGATATTGATGGTAGTTTCTTTACTGGTTAGCGAAGGGGTGGCGCCGGTATCTGAACAAGCGGCTCAAATGCTAAAGTTTACGGCTAAAAATGAACAAGTAGCGTTGAGAACGAAATATGGCTTTTGGACGCGAGATGGTGATACGTATTTAAATATCCGTGAAATTTTAAACTCAGCTGAACTCAAAGACGTCAGTATTTATGAAATGACGGATATGAACGAGCTAAAGTATGCAACGCATGCAAAGACTGCTAGTTTTATTGATAATAAGTGGGAGTTAAGCGGCGTTGAGCAAACCACCATTAATGATGCCGGTGTAAAAGTTGCCTTGTCTGATTCGGCAAAATTAGACTCGTTATTAGACCCTGGTTTGCTTGATGTTATTGTTGTTAAACCAGAGCGTTTATCTATCATGGGCTTAGCCAGTTATATCAACTTTTTAGACAATAACGGGCAAGATGCTACGCATTTTATTGTTGCGATGACGAGTAAATTAATTCGGCCTTTTGTAATTCTGGTTATGCTCTTGATTGCCATCCCGATGGTGTTAGGGGTAAAGCGAGCAGGTAGTACTGGCACGCGAATTTTAATCGGTGCGTTAATTGGAATAGGTTTTAATTTGGTTGATAGACTGTTTGGAAATATTGGGGTGTTGTACGGTTTAAACCCAGTTATCGCTGCATCGCTGCCGTTTTTCTTGGCATTATGTATATCAGTCTTCACCATCCGGCGAATGGGCTGAAGGCTCCTTTTCCACCCAAATTAAACGACTATTTGAGGCGATGTCATGCCAGCTCAGCCGATCTTTATTGACGAGTATCCACAAAACACCAAGGCCAAGAACCCCCCAAGACAGAATGGCCATTGTGAAACGTATCAAGGCTTGTCGCCAGCTAATATTTTGGCCTTTGTTATTAGCTATTTTTAACTTCCAGGCGAGCAACCCCAGCGTTTGACCACTTTTAGTCCAAAACCAGCCATAAAATAAGAAGCTGACCGACAAGAGGTACAGCGAATATAGCCAAGAGTTCGGTTGAAATAAATGACTATCTTGAAAGGGAAGCAATACTAATGTCGCTAAAAATAAGATGGCAATCAGTAATAGCGCATCATAAGTGATGATCGCTAACCGTCTTAGCAGACCAGGTGGCTTTGTTAAATCAGGCATGGGGTGTTATATAGATTGGTTACAGTAGTTTGGGTGCCCTAAGTTCGGCTTGAAGTTGATTAATACGGTTTTCAATTTGGCTGCTTAAGTAAAAATTATTATTAGCGGCTCGTAAGGCTTGTTCAAGCTGGATAATAGCGTCTTTGGTTAACCCAAGCGAGTAAAAGTACTCAGCCTTATATTGGAAACCTCGTACTGGGTTGTTAACCTGGCCGTAAGCGATGGAAAGGAGGTCGTACACATTGGGTGTCGGTTCGTAATTTTGTAGGTCTTCATTGAGGTTCGTTAAGGCCTGTTGCGGTTTACCATTGTGTAATAGAACCATGGCATATAATAAATTAACAGCGCGGCTTTGAGGGAATCGTTGTTTGCCCTGATCAAGTAACGCCAAGGATTGCTGCGGCTTATTGTCACGGTATTCATTCAGAGCGAGGGCAGTTAAATAATGGAGTTGGGTGGGGTTTTGCTCTGTCAGCGTAGAGAGAATGTCGCGTGCTTTTTCAAATTGCCTGTCCTTCATTAAGGCGAGTGCAAGGCCGTAACGAGCCGCCTCTTTAATTTTTGTAATGCCTTGTGAGGATTCATCCTTTAAGGCGTTTATTAACTCGCCGGTTAAGTTTTGTGGGTGTTTGTTAACGCGAATTTTCATTCGAATTAAACGAAAATCTTGGGAGTCCTCAACTTGTTTATAAGGGAATTTTTCCGCACGTGCAGCGGTGTCCGAGATACGCGAAGCGGGCGCTGGGTGAGTGAGCAGAATTTCAGGAATTTTTTGACCGTATTGGGTGGTTGCCGTTTGAAGTCGACCAAAGAAAATCGGCATGCTTCTAGGGTCAAAGCCAGCAGCGGCAAGGTTTTGTACACCTACTCGGTCGGCTTCAGCTTCATGACTTCGCGTAAAATTAATTTGTTGTTGCACTTGCCCAGCTTGTACCGCCAAAACAGCGGCTGGGCCAACACCTGGAACAGTTACGCCTAAAACGACGGCGGCAAGCATAGCCGCTGCGCTGGGCATCGACATTTGACTGGCTGATTCAATAGCGCGTTGTAAATGCTGTTGGGTAACGTGGCCAATTTCATGAGCAACGACTGACGCTAATTCGCTTTCAGATTCAGCCGCTAAAATAAGTCCAGTGTTTAGTCCGATATTAGCATCGGGGCCTGCAAACGCATTGATTCGATCATCTTGCACGACAAAGAAATTAAATTGTCGGTCAGGTTGTTCGCTGAATTTAGCGACCCTGTCACCAAGTTGTTGTGCGTAGTCATTAATTTCTTGGTCGTTACTGAGTGGAACCCTTAGTCGAATGCTCCTAAGGAATGCTTTACCAAGTTTCTTTTCAAGTTCACCTGAAATGATGATATTTGATGTATTACCAATGTCGGGTAATTTAATTCGCTCATTAGCTTGGCTATTTTTAGACCAAACAAAGGCGCTACTCGCAATAATGCATGTAAAACTTGAGGCGATTAGTACGGTAAGAAAACGACGCATGATATTATGATATTTGTTCATAAGCCGTTTTAGTGTAATTGAGTTTAAATGCAAGTTAAATGAAAATCTCTATTCAGATCAATGCAAGCCCCTACCAATATCAAGCAGCGGATACGGCGTGGCACTTTATTGAAGCGGCGATTGCCAGTGGGCATGACATATACCGGGTGTTTTTTTACCATGATGGCATTTTTAATGCCTGCCGTGATTCACGCCCACCGGGTGATGAAAGGGATATTGTAAAAAGGTGGACGGCCTTACAAGCAGAAAAAGGTGTGGATTTAGTGGTGTGCGTTTCATCAGCGCAGCGAAGAGGTTTGCTTGAAAAAACTGTCGCTCACAAAGTATCGGGTTACGAAAATGCCTTGGCGGATGGGTTTCGAATCGCAGGGTTAGGTTTGTTAATGGAGGCGGTTATTGAGTCGGACCGTCATGTTACTTTTGGGGCTTGAAGTGAAAACGCTATTTTTTATTTTTAATAAAGGGTTTCATGGAAATGTGCGAGGTCATGAGTTTTTAGATATGGCATTAATGGCGGCGGCTTTTGACCAAAAGGTTGTTATCTTGTTTGAAGGTGAAGCTGTGAATGCCTTAGTGAAAAACCAGCAGCCTGAAAATATTGCCTTAAAAAACATAACACCTATATTAAAGGCCTTGCCGTTATATGATATTAATGACGTGTTTGTTGAAAAAGAGTCAATGGATCAATGGGGTTTAGTGAAGGAACAGCTGACCATTGAAACTACGTTGGTTTCTCGTCATGAGGTGGTTGAACAACTTAATGCAGCACACCATGTATTCAGTATCTGATGTTATATATTGTTAATAAAAGAACCGAGGCCCTAGACAGTTGCATTGAAAGAGTGATGTCAAATGATGTTGTCTTATTAATTGAAGAAGCTGTTTTAGCTACGGTCATTACAAAGCCACCGTCCATTTTATCTAAACCTATCGATCAGGTTCAGATCTATGCGTTAAGCCCTGATATGAAAGCGAGAGGCATTGATGTTAACCGCTGCTATGAGCATATTCGGTATGTTGATTATGCAGGCTTTGTTGAGTTAGTAGAAAATAATAATCCTGTTAGGTCTTGCTGTTGATGTTAGTGCAGTTAAAACGCGATGAATATGGCTTTTTGCAGAATAGAAGCGACTGGAGCGAGGCCGTGGCTGAGGCAATGGCGAAAGAAGATGAGCTATTACTGACGCCATTGCATTGGGAAATTATTCATTTTGCGCAAGCATACTACGATGAATTTAATCACCAACCCAATGCGCGATTATTTGGCCAAGCGATCAAGAAGAGATTGGGCGCTGAAAAAGGGTCGTCTATTTATTTATATAAATTATTTCCAAACGGACCATTAAAATACGCCAATAAATATGCGGGGTTACCTATTCCACCTTCATGCATATAAGGAGCTGTATTAATCCGTTTGTTTAAATCGGTGAATTTGCCGTCGCTGTTTTTTATTAGGCCGTTCAGAGCGGGGCATAGAGGCGTTCATGTCTTTATTGAGTGCTTTCAGCGCGTGACGTTGTTGAAGGCTTTCATCGCTTTCTTTGTACAAAAGGACGGCTTCTTTGGCGGGGCGACGTTGAGGGTTTAAGCCGACAATCTTAACCGTCCATTGATAACCAGCCTTATGGATTTGCAGGCTATCATCAATGCGAACTTCTTTACTGGGTTTGCTTCGTTGACCGTTGAGGTGGATTTTTCCACCTGAAATCGCTTCGGTGGCGAGCCGTCGTGTCTTAAAAAAACGAGCAGCCCATAACCAAGTATCTAAACGCTGTTTTGTTAGAACGTTTTCAGTCACTAGATAATTAAGCGAGTAACTCGTCTAGTTTTCCGCGACTTTCTAAATCGTAAATTTCTGTGCAATCACCAACGTGTTTGTCACCATTAAAAATTTGCGGAACGGTAGAGCGCTGACTTTTTTGTATCATCTCAGCTCTTTTGTTTGGGTCATTTGCAATGGAAATTTCAGTAAATGGAATGTTTTTATTATTTAACAAACGTTTAGCCTGAGTGCAATAAGGACATAAAGAAGAAGTGTATATAGTGATCTTGGACATAGGAGGTCGATAGCGTTAAATTAATTTCAGTTAATTTTAACAGATTTGGAAGGGAAATCTGTTGGATTAACGGGTTTATGCTAGCGCTATGGGCCTGTTTTCAGTAGAATCACGGGATGTTGAAGAATTAATAAAATCATAGAGAGAAAGAGTCAATGAAGCGATTATTAGTAAGTTTATTGGTGTTGGGAATGGCGTTTTCTGTAACGGCAAACGCAGCGGGTGATGTTGCCGCTGGAACAATTAAAGGGCAAACCTGCCTTGGTTGTCACGGTGTGGAAAATTACAACAATGCGTATCCAACCTATCATGTGCCAAGATTGGGTGGTCAGCATGCTGGCTATCTGGTAACTGCCATGAAAGCCTATAAAAACGGTACACGCACCCATGCCACCATGCATGGTAATGTGGCTGATTTATCAGAGCAAGATATGCAAGATATTGCGGCATATTTTGAGCAAGACGGAAAATAAACGTTAATATTAAAGATCACGAGGAAGAAAATGAAACAATTAAATAAGATGATTTTTACCGTATTGCTTACTGTGGTATCTGTCAGTGTTATAGCAGCGGGTGATATTCAAGCAGGTAAAGAAAAGTCAACAGCCTGTGCAGCATGCCACGGTGTAAGTGGGGTGAGTGCTAGCCCGATGTTTCCTACTATTGCTGGGCAACATGCAGATTATATGGTTCATACGTTAAAAGGATATCAATCGGGGCTACGTAATGACCCTATTATGCGAGCTTCAGTTGCGGCGCTGACTGAAGAGGATATCGTTGATTTAGCAGCTTATTTTGCCAGTCAAGAAGGCTTGAAGACACTGAAAAAATAAGACTTAAATTAAAAATTAGTAGATACAAAAAACGCGCATTCTTGCGCGTTTTTTGTATCTATAAAATATAAGGATGGACAATGAGTCAAGACGTTAGCGTGAAACTTAAGCACAATAATGATGGGAAGCTCATAGAGGAATGTGGATACCTCGGTGAGGTTATGCATGGAAAGCGAACAATTTGGCACCCCTCTGGCGTGAAAATTTCTGAAACAGATTTTATTCAAGGTGTTATGCAAGGCCATCATACATCATGGTATTTAACAGGGCATATTGCACTAACAGCAACTGTTGCACAGGGTAATTATCATGGCCTCTTTACTGCGTATTGGCCAAACGGCGAAATGCGTGAACAAGGTCATTTTGATAAGGGGGAGCGAACGGGTGTATTTAAATCTTGGTCTGATAATGGTGAACTATTAGCTGAAAAAAACTATGATCAATAAAATTCCGTTGTAGCCATTTTCTGGTAAAGGGCGAAAAAAAAGCATACAATGATGCAACGCAATAAAATGATTAATTAAATTGGAGGCGGGCAAATGGATGATAAATCCCCACAAGAAATATTTGAGAAAATGGCGGAAAAAGGCCATAACATGTTTAAAGATTTTTCAGCGGCGGAATCAAAAGAAATGTTGTCTCAGTTTGGGAATGCATGGAATACAATTGTTACACGTGCCATGGAGAGTCCTGAAGAGTGGGTGAAAACGATGTCTGGTTTTTACCAAGATCAATTTAACCTCTGGATTAATATGTTTAATCCAGCGAGTCAATCTACAGTTCATCCAGAGCGCGGCGACCGTCGTTTCTCAGGTGATGAATGGGAAGAAAGCCCCGTTCATAATTACTTGAAGCAGTCCTATTTATTATCGAGCCGTTGGCTAACAGGCTTGGTTGAAAACTCAACGCTGGATGAGAAAACTAAGCAAAAGTGCGATTTTTACACGCGCCAATTTATTGATGCGATGTCGCCATCTAATTTTGCCTTAACGAACCCAGAAGTGTTGAAAGAAACCATAGAGTCTAATGGTCAGAATTTGGTTGCAGGGCTTGAAAACCTAATGTCTGATATAGATAAAGGGCGTATCAGCATGACCGATGAGTCAAAGTTTACATTAGGTGAAAACTTGGCGACTACACCCGGCTCGGTGGTGTTTGAAAACAAGCTGATTCAATTGGTTCACTTTAAGCCGATGACTGAGAAAGTGAATGAGCGTCCTATTTTAATTATTCCGCCATGCATTAATAAATATTATATTCTTGATTTGTCTGAACATAATTCATATGTTCGTTACTGTTTAGAACAAGGCAATGATGTTTATATTATCTCTTGGAGAAACCCAGATGAGTCCTTGGGTGATGTTACTTGGGATGAATATATTTCTGTTGGGACAATACCTGCTATTGATGCAGTGAAAGAAATTTCTGGTGCGAAGAAAATCAATGCGGTTTCTTGGTGTATAGGTGGCACGATGTTAGCGACAACAATGTCTGTGTTGGCTTCAAAACGCAAAAAGCCAATAGCAACAGCAACATTTTTTACAACCTTATTAGATTTTTCTGACCCGGGCGAATTGGGTGTATTTATCGATGAGTCTCAGGTTCAACAACATGAACACAAACTAAAAGAAGGCGGTGTCATGCCGGGTAAGCAACTGGCATCAACCTTTGCAATGCTACGTGCGAATGACCTTGTATGGAGTTATGTTGTTAATAACTACCTAAAAGGGAAAACGCCACCTCCATTCGATATTTTATTTTGGAATGGTGATTCAACTAATATGACATCTGCGATGTACACATGGTATTTGCGCAATATGTATTTAGAAAATAATTTGGCAAAACCGGGTGGTGTTGAACTTTGTGGTGTTAAGGTTGATTTAGGGAAGATTGATTGTCCTGTGTATTTCTTGTCGGCTATTGAAGATCATATTGCTCCGTGGAAAACTACGTTTATTGGTACAGAGTTGGTTAAATCTGAGTCGATAGAATTTGTTTTGGCGGCAAGTGGTCATGTGGCGGGTGTTATTAACCCTGCGAGTAAAAACAAACGTCATTTCTGGAAAGACGGTGAGCTGGGTAAAGGGCCTGAGCATTGGTTAGAGTCAGCGGAGGAAGTGCCAGGAAGCTGGTGGCCACATTGGGATGCGTGGTTGAAAGCTAATGGTAATAAAACAGTAGATGCCCCCTCTCAATTAGGGACAGATAAATACCCAGAGTTAGAACCTGCACCGGGGTCATTTGTTATGGCGAAAGCCAGTTAGCGTTAAGTTTTATTGAAGCTTCACCTGACAACTTAGCTTAGCTATGTGATTATAGAAGCCACCGTTTATACGGTGGCTTTTTCATGTGTAAAAAAGAAACGGTTGGAGTGGTTATGAAATCCCCTTGTGTCAGGCAGTGTACGTTAAATGAAAACGACATGTGTCTTGGTTGTGGGCGAATGCTTGGTGAAATCACATCATGGGTATCTTTTTCGGAGCAAAAACGTTCTGAGGTTATGACGCAGTGTCAAAATCGTTTGCAGGCATTAAAAACATGGAAGCCAGGTTTAGTCGATCAAAAGAAGTGAGGTGGCTGGTAAATGAATTAACCCTCAATAGGCCCTTGATTACCTAAACCTTAGGGGTAAACTAATTGACTTATATAATATAGATTGGAGGGTTTGCATGAATGCCGAAAAAGTTGTTTTCAGTTTCTTTATTGTTTTAGCGCTGACACTGAATTTTGGTTTTTTTCTGGGTAAGTTGGGCAACCCAACAGACCATAATATCTATGTGCTATTCGCTACAATTTTCGTTAACCTTGTTGCGATGGGCTTGAAACTGGGAGATCGTTCGCAAGTGGGTGCTGTTTTATTGTCGACAAGTATAGTCGCTAATTTACAATTACTTGCAGGGGCCTTCGTGTGGGGTTATGTAACACAAATTTCAGAGACTGGATTGACGGCAGATAATACCTCAGTGATTGTTTCATTATCGGGTGGTGCATTGGTTGCTAACATTGTTTCTGTGGTGATGTTAGTGTCAGAAACACTTATGTCACGACGTTAAAAGTACGACTATGTCAGGCTCATCACTGGGTAGAGTATCGTTCATCGTGCTGCGCCATATGCGCACACCGATTATTATTTTTATATCTGTGTATGCTTTGTGCATTTTAGGGATGGTGTTAGTGCCCGGTCTGCCGGATGCAAATGGTCAAACGACGTATATGTCGTTTTTCCATGCGTATTATTTCCTTGCGTATACCGCTACAACAACAGGGTTTGGGGAATTACCTAGGCCCTTTAGTGATGCACAAAGAATATGGGCAATTTGCTGCTTATATATTAGTGTCATTACTTGGCTGTATACGGTCGGGAAAATAATTTCTTTATTAAAGAATCCCTATTTATATTCGGCTTTTGCTGAAGAGAAGTTTATACGAGCGGTTAGAAAAAAAAGCAGAGATTATTATTTGGTGTGTGGCTTTGGAGATACAGGCAGTCTCTTATTGCGTGGTTTGACCAATGCAGGCTTTTCCGCGGTTGTTTTAGAGTTGGACAATGAACGTATTAAAGCGCTCGATTTGCGTAACTATAAATCCAAGGTATTGGGGCTTTGCGCAGACGCAACGGTACCGCGCTATTTGCTAGATGCTGGTATTGAAAGGGATAAGTGTATCGGTGTCTTAATTTTGTCCAATGATGAAGAAGCTAATCTAAAAGTAGCTGTGTCGGCGAGAATATTAAGGCCTGATATTAAAATTATTTGTCGTTCAACCTCAGCAGAAAATGAGAGTGAAATTTTAGCCATTGGTGGGGACACGCATGTTGTTGATCCATTTCGTGTTTTTGCAAGTTACCTCAGCTTAATCATTTATAACCCCACCGTACATACATTGAATGAATGGATGTCAGGAGAGCCAGGGGCAACATTGGATCGCAATATTTGCCCACTGAAAGCAGGTCGGTGGATTTTGTGTGGGCATGGTCGGATGGGACAAATTGTTTATAAGAAACTCTGTGAAAAAGGGATTGATCTGACGGTAGTTGAACCACTGGTTGAAAATGTTGAGGAGATTGCCGATCACGCTGTCTTAGGAAGAGCAAACTTAGAAAACTTAAATAAAGCAGGGTTGAAGGGCTGTGTGGGTTTAGTCGCCGGTACAGACAACGATACGTTCAACTTAAGCATGGTACATCAAGCGAATAGGGAAAACCCATCGCTGTTTTCTATCGTCAGGCAAAACAGACATGTTAACGAAGTGCTGTTTAAAAAAGCAGATGTAGACTATATTTTGCAACCCAGTTTAGTCATCGCTCGAATGGTTTTATTTATGCTGATGGCGCCATTATTGAAATCCTTTTTTGCACACCTTAGGTTATTGTATGAGAATGACCCCTCAAAACTTGCAGATATAACCAATAGACTCGCACTAGAGGTAGGCGGCAATTTTCCAGCCATCAGGACGTATATTCTTGATAAGAAAACAGCCCCTGCGGTGTGTGCCAAGCTATCAAATAATGGCGAGGTTAGTTTAGGTGATATTTACAAAAAACCATCGAACAGAGAAAACGCGTTAAAAATGGTTCCGTTGGTTCTTCGTCGGGGGAAGGTGATTAAAGTATTACCTGCCAATGATTTGCAGTTAAGAGTGAATGATGAAATATTATTTTGTATGCAGCCAAAAGAAAAAATATTTCTAGAGTCTAACTTGTCCAATAGATATACCCTAGAGTACTTGTTAACAGGGAAAGATCCAGCGCGAGGCCATTTGTTTAAATGGCTGGAAAGAAAAAACATAGTGAGTTAACCGTGTTTAGAGTATAAAGATAGTAGCCCTGCTCAAACGATAAAGCTGTTTGGTTCGGCTTTATACCCAAAGGGGCATAAGTCTCTCTCAAACGATAAAGCTGTTTGGTTCGGCTTTATCAAGCCATTGTTCAATTGAGTGAATATCAGCATTATTCATGAGTGCTGGAGAGTGGGCTGTATTCGGTATTTCTAAAAACTCAGCATTAGGGTGTTGTTCAAGCATTTGTTCAGTTGTTGAGCGTGCTAACAGGTCAGAGTTTTCGCCGCGAATAATCAAGGCTCGCTGCTGAATATTATTCCATATAGGCCATAAATCGATATCCTCAATGGGTTGATGGTTAAAGGCGAGAGAAATATTGGGGTCATAATTAAGCGTTATTTGCCCATTATCTAATTTCTTTTGCCCATAACGTAACAAATGTTTCCATTGTTCATCGCTTAGGTCTCCAAAGCCAGCGTAGGTGGTTCGCATATAGTTCTCAAGCTCTTGGGCTGTATCATAATAAGGTAGTTTGCCAACATAGTTAGCGATACGAATTAAGGCGGCCTTAGGGATAAACGGGCCAACATCATTGAGGATTAACGATTTAATGGGTGAGTTTTCCAACGAGGCGAGCATCATGCCTAATAGGCCACCCATTGAGGTGCCTAGCCAATCAATTTTGTTGGCACCTGTTCGAGCAATAATCATTAAAGCATCTACGATATATTGTTTGTAATCATAGGCTGATTTATCGTTTAACCAATCACTTTCACCACGGCCGGGTAAATCAAAACAGATGACTCTACGTTCAGTAGATAGTTTATTAGCCAGTGCATCAAAATCATGCTTGTTACGTGTTAAACCATGCGAACAAACAAGAATATTAGGGTTATCTTTGTTACCCCAATCGGTGTAAGCAAGGTGGTGTAAGCCTTCAGTGGAACAGCTAGTAAGGTATTGAGTTTTCATGTTATTTGATGATTTATTGTTGCGATGCATCTATAATCGAACTGTTGTTTTATAAAGCATAACCTAAAATTTGGAGAGAAGCATGAGTGAAGTAAGAGAGGTTGTCGTACTAAGCGCTGTCAGAACTGCGATTGGTGATTTTGGTGGAAGTTTAAAAACCGTAGAGCCGAGCACCTTAGCGGCCATTACGCTCAAGGAAAGTGTTGCCAGATCAGGTATTGAACCTGCAGAGGTTGGTATGGTGGTGATGGGTACGGTTGTTCCTGAAGAAGAGAGGGCGCCTTATACTGCTCGTATTGCACAAATTGAAGCGGGTATTCCTTGTGAAACATCTTGTGTTGCGGTCAACAGGCTCTGTGGCAGTGGTATGCAAGCTATTGTGGATGCTGCGCAAGGGATTATGCTAGGTGATTATGACGTTGCCATTGGTGCCGGTGTTGAATCAATGAGTAACTCCTTGTACGCCTTACCTGGCGCTCGTTGGGGGCAAAAAATGGGTGCTGGTCAAATGATTGATTTAATGATCTCCGCATTAACTGACCCATTTGGAACAGGTCATATGGGGATGACGGCTGAAAACTTAGCAGATAAATACAATATTTCTCGAGAAGACCAAGACGCATTAGCCGTAACGAGTCATCAAAATGCAGCGCGTGCACAAGCAGAAGGTCGTTTTGATAGTCAAATTGTTCCAGTAGAAATTAAAACGCGTAAGGGTGTGACGGTCTTTGATAAAGACGAGCATGTTCGTCCTGATATCAGCGTTGAGAAGTTATCTGGTATGCGCCCAGCCTTTAAGAAAGACGGTAGCATCACAGCGGGTAATGCATCGGGCATTAACGATGCCTCGTCTGCAATGGTATTGATGGCTAAAGAGGCAGCAGAAGCGCGTGGTCTAAAACCGATGGCAAAATTAGTGGCTTACTCCCATGCTGGTGTTGAACCAGAAATTATGGGGATTGGTCCTGTACCTGCTGTTGAGAAAATTTTAGCGGCAACAGGTTTGACGATTGGTGATATTGATGTGTTTGAGGTGAATGAAGCGTTTGCTGCCCAGGCGTTAAGCGTTTGTCGAGAACTTGACCTTCCAATGGATAAGGTGAATGTTAACGGAAGTGGGATTTCATTAGGTCACCCAATCGGGGCATCTGCAAATATTATTGTTGTAAAAGCACTGCATGAATTAGAGCGTGTTCAAGGCAAATACGCATTGGCTACTTTGTGTATTGGTGGTGGGCAAGGTATTGCGACTCTTTGGGAACGCATATAGTTTAATAGCGTTAGGCATAAAAAAACGGGCTCTAAGCCCGTTTTTTTATGCACTAAAAAGAACATTATTTTTGTAGAGCTTTAGGTAAGGAAAACGTTACCTTTTCTTGAATACCAGGGGTTTCAAGAGCTGTTTCACCACCCCAGCATTTAAGTTGATCGATGACTCGTTGAACGAGTTCTTCAGGTGCGGAGGCTCCCGCTGTTACGCCGATACTGTGTACGCCTTCTAGCCAACGCTTATCAATATCCTCTGAGCCATCAATCAGGTAAGCAGGCTTGCCAAGTTTTTCAGCAATTTCGCGAAGCCTGTTTGAGTTTGAACTATTCGGTGAGCCAACGACTAATACTAAATCTGATTTTTCGGCGAGTTCTTTGACCGCATCTTGGCGGTTTTGTGTGGCATAACAAATATCGCTTTTTTTAGGACCAGTAATATGTGGGAATTTATCACGTAAAGCATCAATAATTGAACTGGTATCATCCATTGAAAGGGTTGTCTGTGTCACATAGGAAAGCCCTTTATTTGCTGGTATTTCTAATGACTCTACATCCTCAGGGGATTCTACGAGGATAATTCGAACATCTGGGTTTTGTTGTTCATAGCGTCCCATTGTGCCTTCTACTTCTGGATGGCCTTTGTGTCCAATGAGGATAACGCAACGGCCTTTTTTTGCATTACTAACAACTTCCATATGGACTTTAGTTACCAAGGGGCAGGTCGCATCAAAAACATTTAATTGACGGCGTTTTGCTTCGTCTTCTACTGCTTTAGAGACGCCGTGAGCGCTAAAGATAACAGTTGAGTCATCGGGGACTTCGTTAAGCTCTTCAACAAAAATGGCGCCTCTTTTCTTTAAATTCTCTACCACAAAACGGTTATGTACGACTTCGTGTCGAACGTATATGGGTGAACCGAGTAATTCAAGTGCGCGCTCGACGATCTCAATGGCACGGTCAACACCGGCGCAGAAACCACGAGGATTAGCTAAAAATATTTGCATTTACTGCTTACCTTTTTCTGGTTGGCGATTTTTATCCCAGAGGATTTCTGATTGGCCGTCTTGGCGGGCCAGTACTCGGCATAAAACGAATAATAAATCGGATAGTCTGTTGAGGTATTTTATAACGGGTGGATTGATTTTTTCTTCTCGCATTAGGCGCACAACAATTCGCTCAGATCGCCTGCATACGGTTCTTGCAATATGGCAGCTTGCTGCTGCGAGATTACCACCGGGTAAAATAAACTCTTTTAAGGCGGGTAGTGTTGCATTATGTTCGTCTAGAACTTTTTCGAGCAAATCCGTGTGGCTGTCGTTGATAGCGCTATAACCTGGCACGCATAATTCACTGCCTAGGTCAAAAAGATCGTGTTGTATGTCCAGCAGTTGAGCGGCTATCTTTTTTTCTATGCCGAAGGCAATCACTAGGCCAATTTGACTGTTCAATTCGTCAACAGTGCCATATGCCTCAACACGTAGTGAGTCTTTATCTACCCGAGTACCATCGCCTAAGCCAGTGGTGCCAGCATCACCAGTTCGGGTGTAAATTTTAGAAAGCCGATGTCCCATAAATTAAAGTAGAGCCTTTTTTGAAAGAATAATGCCATCCTCGTCTGCATAAAGGTAGTGGCCAGGGTTAAAAGTGACGCCAGCAAAGGTGACAGGAATGTTTTTATCTCCCCAGCCCTTTTTAATACTTTTTAGAGGGTTGGTTTGTAATGCACGTACTCCAATAGGCATTTTATTTATATCAACGGAATCTCGAATGCAGCCATAGATAATGACACCACTCCAGCCATTTTGGTGCCCCATTTCAGCAAGCATGTCGCCAAGCAAAGCGCAACGTAAAGAACCCCCACCATCTACGACTAAAACATCGCCGTTTACTTTTTGGGATAGCATTTCACGAACGAATACATTGTCTTCGAAGATTTTTACCGTTTGAATAGTGCCATTAAAGGTTTTATGACCACCAAAAGACTGAAACATGGGGGTCGCAATCTGCAGGTTATCTGAATAGTCATCACATAGGTCTGCTGTTTTAAAAGTCATGATTTTTAACTCGTAGAGTATACTTTTAAGCATTATAAACCAGTTCTTTTTATCAGCAGAGATACTTTGTATTGAGTGTGATAAATATGAGGGGCCCTTCTTGGAGAAAGCACATGAAAGCTAAATGATTAGGTTATGATATTTGACTAAGAGTTTTTTTTATACGAATGGGTATAGCAACGCAGTTAACAATAGATTCGTTAAGCGTAAAAGAAAGGAAAACACAGAAATTGAAAGGGGGGTATTTTGTCGCGTTGAACAGACAGGCTAATGCCTATGTTGTACCCAATTACTAGATCGACGGTCTGAATGTGAACGTCGATCTGATACTTCTTCAAACCTAATACTGCCACGGCGGTCATTAGTTCTGCGGCGCTGATAAACGGGCCTTCTTTTTTCGACTAAACCCACATGTTTACAATGGCATATTTTTTTTGAGCAGTCGTCTAACGGCAAGGCGGGAACGCTATTGATAGGGAAGTGCTTTTTACGAAGGGCTAGAACAGAGGTACAGCAATTTTTTTCATCGCGGGGTTCAATATAAAAACCCCAGTATTTTTTTGAATCAATCATTGATTGAATTCGCTGTTGTTGACGTTCTGTCGAGGTGCTTGCTTTTGAAGAGGTGTGTGGTGTTTTCTTTTTGTAGTAAACGAGTGCTAACACCACTAATATAAGAAGAATGAAAGCTAATAACATAGGCGAAGCCCCGTTAACTAAAGAGGTACAATTATATGATCTTTAATGGAGAGTGCAAATTTTTAAAATACTTTGCATAGTAATATGAAATTAATCAGGATTATATTGTTATTACTGATCCTTGTTTTTGTCGCTTTTTATAGCAAATTGCAACGTCTTGATACCATGGCTTGGATTAAACCATTAGAGGTATCTATTTACCCTATTAATGCTGGCGGGGACGTATTAACAGGTCAATATATTAATGCCTTAACGGCTCAAGACTTTCTCAGTCTAAATCAGTTTTTCAAGGTGCAATGGGCGACATATAGGGAATTTGATGCGGACCCTGTCGTTATCACACTAAAGCCAGAAATCATGCAGCAACCACCCTTTCCACCAACAGATGGTAATATATTAAAGGTGATTTTCTGGAGTCTACGCTTACGGTTTTGGTCATACCAACAGGCTGTCGATAGTCATAGAAACACAGTGAATATTTTTGTGCGTTATCATCCAGTCAATGCTAATCAGCCGTTAGCACATTCGTTGGGTTTGCAAAAAGGTTTGATTGGCGTGGTCAATGCGTATGCTTCAGCTGAGTATGATGAGCAGAATAATTTGGTTATTGCACATGAGTTATTGCATACAGTGGGCGCGTCGGATAAATATAGTTTAACAACGGGGCAGCCGAGTTACCCAAGTGGTTTTGCATCACCTAATCTGCGCTATCGTCAGTCAAAGGCCGAGATAATGGCGGGTAAGATTCCAATCAATGAAGACGAGTCAATTATGCCAGAGTCGTTAAAACAATCTGTGATAGGTGTAGAAACAGCGAGAGAGATAGGATGGATTAACGCTAATTGATGAGATAAATCATGGATTGATATAAGTCATTAATATAAGGTAATAGACAATTAGAATAAAAGGGGTTGTATTATGTTTTTTCAAGAATTAAATAATATCAACTGTAAGACATATTTAATAGCGGACTTAGATGCTGGGCAGGCCGCTATCATTGACCCGGTTGATAGCTATATAGATCGCTACCTTGCGATATTAGCCTATCACCGCCTTACATTAAAATTTGTCGCAGATACGCATACGCATGCCGACCATCGTTCAGCCTGTACAGCCCTTAGGCGATTAACGAACTGCCTTGTGATGATGCATGAGCTATCACCACAACCAACAGTAGATAAGCGCTATATTGATGGTGATGAGTTAACGGTTGGTAATATACATATTAAAGTGCTGCATACCCCCGGGCATACTCCAGATAGCGTTAGTTTCTATGTTAATGATGACAGGGTTTTAACGGGCGATGTTATTTTGATCCAAGGCACAGGGCGGTCAGATTTTGCTGGTGGAAATGCTGGTGATCAATATGACTCTATTACGGATAAAATTTTTACTCTGCCTGATAAAACCTTGTTATTCCCTGCGCATGATTACCGTGGCAATACAGAAACAACGGTTGGTTTAGAGAAGGCAACAAATCCGCGAATAGCGGGGAAAACGCGCGAGGAATATATCGAGATTATGGATAATTTGAACCTGCCACTTCCTGAAAAAATTCAAGAAGTTTTACAGATCAACCAAAGCGAGGTCGATGATGACCTTATTAAATTTCCAATGATTGCAGAGTTAAATCAAGTATTACAAATGGAACCCGCCGCGGTAAAAAATCGACTCGAAGAAACCACCGATAACTGCGTAATTATTGATGTAAGAGAGGACTCTGAGTTCACTGGTGAGCTTGGGCATATAGCCGGTAGTCGTTTAATTCCAATGCGCTCATTACCTAAAGTAATAGAAGATTTGGAGCCACTTAAAAAGAAAGAAGTTATCCTAGTGTGTCGGTCAGGCGCTAGAAGTACGACTGCAGCCGCCATTTTAAAAGGGCTGGGGTTTCATAATGTTAAGAATATGAAAGGTGGCATGCTGGCGTGGAATAAGCTTGCGTTTCCAGTTGAGCGATAACCGTTAAAGAACCTATTAAAAAGCAAATTGGTCGCTTATAGGCTTAAGTACAAGTTGTTTATTAGGCATAAAAAAACCCGGTGAACTCTCACCGGGTTTTGATTAATATGTTTGAACTATGCTGCCTGCACAGGAATGGCGTTTTTTGTTTCTTTAACGCCATTATTATCGTCAAGGTATACCAGGCAAGGTTTAAAGGTAGCCAGTTCTGCTTCGCTGTATTCTGAATAAGCGCAAATAATTAAAATATCGCCTTCTGTTGCGCGACGTGCAGCCGCACCATTAACAGAAATAATACCGCTGTTATCTTCTGCTCTAATAGCATATGTAGTGAAGCGTTCGCCATTATTAACATTATAAATGTCAATTTGTTGGTACTCACGAATACCTGAAAGATCGAGTAGGCTTCCATCAATAGCACAGGATCCTTCATAATGAAGTTCGCTGTGAGTTACAGTAGCTCTATGTAACTTTGTTTGTAACATCGTAGAACGCATAAAAATAAGCTAGATTGACTAAATAGGAGGGGAATTATGCCTCATATGTCGTTTTTCATCAACAATAATGTGCATATGCAATAATTCTTTATAAATCATAGGGCTATAAAATTCAAATATTCGTTAGAACTTTACTGGCGGGGGTTTATTGTCTGGGTCTATCGATTGAGAAACAATGTCTTTTGCAGAGCGTTTGAATTGTTCTGACAGTGTATTTATAGAAGAGTCAGAAGGGACTGTCGTGCTTTCTTTGCTATTGTCAGCTACATCGTTTGGCGTTAATAAATGTAAGGTTTGTGTTGGGAATGCAATGTCAACATGCTGTGCTTTTGCCAGACGTAATATATCTAATAGAAAACGCTGACGCTCTCGTAATTCGGTACTCCAATCAGGCGTTTCCCAAAAGACATAAACAAGAACATCTAGCGAAGAGGCGCCCAGTGAATTGAGGTAAACATGAAAATAATCTTTTCTCATGTATGGGTGCAGTCTAATAATTTCTCTTACACCCTCGCAGAAGGCTTCAATTTTATCGGGAGGTGTATCGTACGTTAAGGCTACGTTACAGCTAAGTCGGCGATAGCGGCGCTGACCCATATTGTCGACCTTTGCATTGATAAAAATAGCATTAGGCAGCGTAATAAGGGAATCATAAAAGGTGCGTATTTTGGTGCTTCGTAACCCCACTTCTTCGACGCTGCCCTCGATATCGTTAACGACGATCCAATCGCCATTATGGAAGGTTTGATCGAGAATAACCGTGATCGAGCCGAATAAGTTTTGTACGACATCTTTTGCAGCCAGAGCAAATGCTAAACCGCCAAGGCCTAAACTAGCCAGTAGGCTTGAAACGTTCAAATTTAAATTAGAAGCAATAAAGGTAATGCCTATGACAGTGACGAAAACTTTTAATGTTTTTCTAATAAGAGGAACAAGAACATCATCTACTTTATTGTCAGTTTTGCTGGCTTGGTAATGTAAATAGAGAGTGACGAAATCAACCAGTCTATAAGCACCCCAAACACCCGCAATGCCTGCGAGAACTTTAACGGCAACCAATAAAATAACCATTGCTTGTTCTGGCAGTGCAAGGAGGTTTAAACCAGCCCACCAAATAGCAGCCATGGCGAGCATCGCCAACGGCCTAAGCATATCTTCAGGTGCTTCTTTGAAGGCCGGCGTCTTAGTTTTTCTGCGGAAATTTAACACCATTAATTGCAGTGAGAAAGCGGCAACTTTGTCAGCGATAACGCCGAGCGCGATAGACAATAAAACCCCTAACCATTTCCAATTTTCAAGCAAGAAAGAGCGCGTTTTAAGGGTGTCGGGTAATTGCCGACGAAATTGAATATGCCAAGGAATAAACTGTGCGTTTTGATCCTCAACTTTTAGGGTTTTTTTAGACGCAAGTTGGTCAATAATGTTGGGGAGCGATGAAAGCGTTTCTTGGCTAAACAACCAACGATCATTGTATGACTTAACAATACTGATAGTGTCATTTTTGTATTGAGCAAAGACGTAGGGAGGGCCTGATTTATTATCTGGAATGTTCTCAAGCTTTACGATGCGGGTTTTATCAATGGCTTCAAGTAACATCCATGCTAGGTCACGGCCTTTTTCATCTCGAACCAGTGGGTTGATAGCTGATAAATCTAGTGTGCTGATGGCCTTATTAATTTTTTCTGGCTGACCACGTTTAATATCATTCATGCTGTGCAAGAATGTTGCAAAAGTATCCCTTGGCGAACTAAGGCCTAAGGCTTCTGCGCTGACCACCTGATGGTCATTGTCATGCTCTGTAGAGTCAGCGTTTTCTGCAAAGCAAAGGCTGGTGTTGAGAAGAAGTATAAGGGTCAGTAACGTATATTTCATGGTTAATAATGCTTATGAACGGTTAACGTATATGTTGTCGATTAGCCTTGTTGAACCCAGAAAAGCTGCTGCAAGAATAATAATTTCTTTATCGTTTTCAGTGGCGGGCCTAAGTTCGTTGCGCTGATAAATTTGTAGGTAGTCGGGTTTAAAACCAGCTTCGATTAAGTCTGTTATGGCATGACTTTCTAGGCTATTTAAATCATGGTTTCCTTCAATAATTTCTTGTTTAATGGTCTGTAAAAGTTGATGAAGACGAGGGGCTATTCGTCGCTCTTTTTCAGATAAGTAACCATTACGAGAACTCATGGCTAATCCATCAGGTTCTCTAACGATTGGTTTTCCGATAATCTTGATGGGGATATTTAAGTCATTTACCATACGACGAATAACGGCCAATTGCTGATAATCTTTCTCACCAAATATAGCAATGTCAGCACGGGTAATGTTAAACAATTTGGACACAATGGTGGTCACCCCATCAAAATGCCCGGGTCGTGAAGCGCCACATAAAACTTGGGTCATATTGGGAACGTGTACGTGGGTTGTTTGATCGCCACCTAACGGGTACATTTCATCAATGTTGGGTGCAAAAAGAATGCTTGTATTGAGCGCATCAAGCTTGTCGCAGTCATCTTGAAAGGTACGCGGGTAGCTATCTAAGTCTTCGTTGGCACCAAATTGTGTAGGGTTAACGAATAAGGTTACCACAACGATATCAGCGTGTTGTTGAGCAGTTTTAACCAACGCAAGGTGCCCTTCGTGTAAGTTTCCCATGGTGGGTACGACAGCAATTTTTTTATTTGCTTGCCGGTGTTTATGGAGGGCGTTTTGTAATTCTTTAATGGTTGCTACAACAAGCATAGTTAAAACGAGTGTTCTTCTGCAGGGAATGTTTTATTTTTTACAGCTTCAACATAGGCGTTAACGGCGGCTGAAACATTACCTGTCTCAAGCATAAAGTCTTTACTAAAGTTGGGGCGTTTACCAGCAGTAATATCCAACATATCATAGCTGACCAAGACTTGCCCGTCGCACTCAACACCTGCGCCAATACCGATAATAGGGATACTAACAGAGGCGGTAATTCTTTTAGCTAAGGATGAAGGAATGCACTCAACAACAATTGCACTGGCACCGGCTTGTTCAAGACACTTAGCGTCTTCAATCATTATGTTTGCCTGTGTGTCATCCTTACCTTGGACGCGATACCCGCCTAATTGGTTGACCGACTGTGGTAATAACCCAAGGTGTCCGCAGACGGGAATGCCCTGATCGACAATATGTTGAACACTGTCGAGAATTTTTTGGCCACCTTCAAGCTTAACCATATTGGCGTAGCCTTGCTGCATTAAAATAGCTGCGTTATCAACCGCTGTATGAGGATCGGGGTAACTCATAAACGGTAGGTCAGTGACCAACAGAGCGCGTTCTAAGCCGCGTGAAACAATTTTTGAGTGATAAGCCATTTCTTCTACTGTAACAGGAACGGTGCTTGACTGGCCCTGGACAACCATGCCGAGAGAGTCTCCAACCAGTACCATTTCAACGCCCGCTTTATCAAGAATATGCGCAAAACTGGCATCATAAGCGGTAAGGCTGACAATTTTTTCGCCACGTTTTTTCATGGTGAGTAAGTCGGTATTGGTGATTTTTTTATGGCTTGAATGTTGGCTCATGTCGATCTCAAAAAGGGGTTATAAAATGGGTAAGGGGTTTAAATAGTGGCGACCTGCGCGTGTAGAGCAGATGTGTTTTAGCAGTTGCTCGTAGTCCTCATCGTTATCAACAGGGTTGATGTCGCTTGCGTTGACGATAAGTAAGGGCCCTGAATCATAATGATGGAAAAATTCAGTGTAAGCATTGGAGAGTTTTTGTAGGTACTCTCCGCTGATATTCTTTTCGTGCTTAATGCCGCGTTTTCTTATTCTAGATTGTAAAGTATTAACGGGGGCTTGTAAGTAGACGACCAAGTCGGCTTTTGTTGTTTGTATGGCAAGTGATTGATACATTTGATCATATAATTTGTACTCTTCATCCGTCAGGGTGAGCTTCGCAAATAAACGATCTTTTTCGAGCATAAAATCAGCCACAACACCTGTTGAGAAAAGCTCATTTTGGCTTAATTCGTTCCATTGTTTTGCTCGTTCCGTTAAAAAATGCAGTTGAACGGGTAATGCGGATTGGTTGGTGTGCGTATAGAAATGTTCTAAAAAGGGGTTTTCATCGGCTTTTTCCAGCGCGAGGTCGCACGAAAAACTTGCTGCAAGTTTTTTCGCTAAGCTGCTTTTGCCGACGCCAATAGGGCCTTCAACAGCAATGAACTTGGGTGGGTGAGCGGTTTCTAAAGTGTGATTATCCAAGGTTTAATGCTTTCTATGGGTGAGAAGAGAACTTTGCACGATACGACGATATGTTTCAAGCCATCATCGGTTAAATTTTGGCTGAATCGAGACGTGTGGGTGCGCTGTCATTCAACTTGTCTATTAAGGTTTGAACAGGGCCTAAGGTAGGGATGTTGAGATCTTTGTTGAGTTCAATTAATGGGTATAAAACAAAAGCTCTAGAAGCGATCCCAGGGTGAGGGAGTGTCAGTTCTGGGTCTTGAGAAACCAGTGCATCATAAAGCAATATATCTAAATCTAATGTTCTTGCGCCCCAACGCCCTGAGTCCCGTGTTCTACCGTGTTGATTTTCGATGGCTTGTAATGAATTTAATAGCTCATAGGGCGTAAGCGAGGTACTGATTTTAGCCACAGCATTAGTGTAGTCAGGCTGATCTTGAGGCCCCATCGGGGGCGTTTGGTACAAGCTGGAGACCAACTCAAGCGAGCAGTTTTTTAGTTGCTTAATGCGCTCAATAGCGGTTAGTACTTGTTGCGTAGGGTTTGATAAATTGCTACCCAATCCAATATAGGCGGAAACAGAGTGTTGCACGTTAAAGCTCAGTGTTGTTTGGTTTAGGGGGCTTCTTGCGTGATTTTCTTTTATGTTTGAACTGATTGGGCCGTGTCATTAGCTTTTGTTCAGTAGGGTCTAGTGTTTGGATATGAGTCCACCAATCGGCAATTTTTTCATCCACCTCTCCGTACTGCGCCCTTAATAGCATAAAATCATAAGCCGCACGAAAGCGCGGATGTTCTAAAAAGCGCAAACATCGCACGCCAATTTGCTTATGAAAGCGTGGTTGCAAAGCCCAAACCTCACGCATGGGTGTGGTCATCCGCTTTGGGATAGCTAGTCGGCTAACCTGGTGTGCAATGACTTCATTGGCTGCTGCATGAATGGCCTGCGTATCATTACTGAATGATGACCTGTTTTGTTCAATAAGCCGGCGGACAGGTTCCCAGAGCAAGGTGGCCAATAAAAAATAAGGGGTTACGTGTTGCTGATTCTTTAAGCGGGTTTCTGTGTTGCTCATGGCTTGTTTAAGAAGCCCAAGTGGTTTATCAGAAGTAGCTTTTTTAAGACATAAGTCGGTCTGCGGGAAAAGCGCTTCAAATAGACCATATTGACGGAGTGCGTCGAAAATTTGATTTGCGTCTGTATTGAGGAAAAGTTTGAGTGTTTCATCATACAAACGAGCAGAAGGAATATCTTTTAGCAACGGTGCCATTTCGAGCATAGGTGCGGCGGTGTCGTTTTCTATTTGAAAGTTTAACTTTGCTTGAAACCGAACAGCGCGAAGGAGCCTTACCGGGTCTTCTTTAAAGCGGGTGACAGGGTCGCCCATTAGCCGTAAGACTCTATTTTGATGGTCTTTAATGCCGCCAACGTAATCAATAACGGTCTTTTTCTTAGGGTCTAAATACAGCGCGTTAACGGTAAAATCACGGCGCCAAGCATCTTCTTCTAAGGTTCCATAAACATTATCACGCAATAGGCGGCCATCTCGATGAGCATGGCTGTCATTTTTATCGTGTTTAACGTGAGGCCCGCGAAAAGTCGCTACTTCAATAATATGGCGACCAAAATGAATATGTGCGAGCCGAAAACGGCGGCCAATTAATCGGCAGTTTTTGAATAGCGCTTGGATTTCTTCAGGTTCGGCATTGGTGGAAACATCGAAGTCTTTAGGGTGTAGTCCTAATAATAAGTCGCGAACACAACCGCCAACTAAATAAGCTTCAAAGCCTGCTTTAACCAAGCGGTCAGTAATTGAAACAGCGTGGCGGTCAAGTTTATCGGCAGATAAACCGAGTTCGTGTAATGTGTAAGTGGTTGGTTTATGTTGAGTTAACAAATTAGTTTTTAATGTAGTCAGTAGTCAATGATTAGGTTCTTGATGAACAATTGTATTGTAACGTATATTAGCAATAGGGTTGTTTTGCGTTATTTTTGCCATTTCTAAGCGTTTTGGACGTGCTAAAGAATGCCTGTATAACGGGTATGTGTTTTTATAAGTCCGGGTCGATGAGCTGTTTAAACTCCTTAGGCATGGCGCTTATTTTTTTCTTATGGTAATCCATAAACAGTAAGCCTGTCTTCGCAGTGGCAATAATGGTTTCCCCGTTATTCTTACTGACTTGATAGAGCATATTGAAGCCGCAACGGCTTGGGTCTTCTATGGCAATGTTGATGTTTAGCTGGTCAGGGTGAAAAGCTTCAGCTTGGTAGCAGATAGATAAATCGGCCATGATGATGCCCAAGCCAGCAATGTTTGACTCTTGCATGCCAACGTGGATAAAAAATTGGGCGCGAGCTTCATGCAGCATTGAAATGAGCTTGTCGTGTGCTAGATGCTGGCCGTAATTAATATCGCCGATGCGAACAGGTAACGTACAACTGAATAAGGTGTGTTCTGGGTACGTGATAGATAATCTGGTCATGTCGCCCTCAATATTGATTGGTGATTCACATTATAGAGGAGCATTATGTAATGCTATATTGTATTTTTCTAAATGGGCCAAGAATGTGAATAAATTATTATCTTCTGCATGGGTTTTATTGATCTTAATAGTGATTATTTGGGGGGTAAATTGGCCGATTATAAAAATTGGTTTAAGGTCGATAGATCCCCTTTGGTTCGCGGCTGCACGATTGGGTATAGCGCTGGTTACTATTTCGGTTTTACTTTTATTCTTGGGACGTTTAAAACGGCCGCATCGGCAGGATGTTCCTATTGTTTTAGGTGTCGGGGTGATGCAGTTTGCTGTCTTTGTAACCTTAATAAATATGGGCTTAACTGAGGTGAATGCTGGAAGGGCCGCGTTACTGGCTTATACCACGCCATTGTGGGTGACGCCTGGCGCCTATTTTGTTTTAAAAGAACCGGTCTCGCGAATAAAGTTGGTCGGGGCAGCTGTTGGAATTTGCGGTCTATTAATTCTGTTTAACCCATTAGGTTTTGATTGGAATGATGCCTCGGTGGTTAAGGGCAATATATTATTGTTAGTGGCGGCGATGGTTTGGGCAATATCTATTTTGCATATTAGACAACATAAATGGAAAGGCAGTGTGCTGGAGTTAACGCCCTGGCAAATTATGGTGGCTTTACTGATCGTGGTGCCCTACGCTTGGTTTTCTAATACACAAGCTGTTGTTTGGAGTGCTGAGTTGGTGCTTATTTTGTTATATAACGGCATGCTGGCGACGGCGCTGGCTCAATGGGCATCCATAAGGGCAACGCAAATTTTACCGGCGATGACTGTTTCGCTAGGCTTGCTAATGGTGCCATTAATGGGGATATTATCGTCAACCATATGGCTTGGTGAGCCGTTTACCATGACTTTAGGGCTAGGAGCGGCGCTTATTGTCGGGGGGTTGCTGTTGCAAATTAATTTTAGGAAGCAGCGATAAACTTAACGCTGCGGGGTTTTGGTTACTGATGAGCTGATGGTGTGTGCTTCAATAAACACGCGTTTAACAGGCGGATATTTTTGTTTGATCTGCAAATCCATGTTGGCAATGGTTTGTTCTAGTTGGCCAGTTGATAGGTCGTCTTTAAAGTTGACGTTTAGCGTCGCTATAATGAAGTCTGGCCCCATATGCATGGTGAGTAATTCATGAATCGACTCAACAGTGTCATAATGACTAACAATACGTCGAATATCACTGACTAACTCTGGATTAGCACTTTCACCGATCAATAAACTTTTAGTTTCGTAAGCAAGCCAAATGGCAGTTCCTGCTAGAATTAAGCCAATAATGACAGAGGCGATACCATCGAATAATGGGTTGCCAGTGTAATAAGAGGCAGCTATGCCTAGAAAGGCAATCAACAGGCCGAGCATGGCAGCAGAGTCTTCAAATAATACAACAAACATAGACGGGTCTTTGCCACGCTGTACGGCTTCAAGGTATCCCCATTTGCCCTTGCTGCGAGTGAATTCATTTAAGGCAAAAAACCATGCGACACCTTCAAAAACGAAGGCTAGGCCTAAGACCCAAAAGCTTAGCGTTGGGTCGCCCATTGGTGTGGGGGCAATAATATGGTGAATACCTTCATATATAGAAACACCCGCGCCAACCGCAAAAATAAGGATGGCGACGACAAAGCTCCAAAAATATATTTCTTTGCCGTAACCGAAAGGGAATTGTTTGTCAGCAGGTTGTTTGGCCTTTTTTAAACCGTGTAACAGTAGCACTTGGTTGCCCGTGTCGACCAGCGAATGAATACCTTCAGAGAGCATAGCAGAGCTACCCGAGTAGAAAGCAGCAATAAATTTAGTAATGGAGATGAGGCTGTTGCCAATGAGCGCCGCGTAGATAACTTTCTTAGAAGATGAGGACATGGGCCAAATAAGGTGATAATAATGCAGCAAGTGTCACCATATTTTGTTTGCTTGTAAAGCCTTATGCAATTTGCAAGGACAGCAATAAAAGCGCTATTGGGTATAAGGAGAATAAAACAGAAAGAAAACTGCGTAAATAATCGTAACGGCGGTATCTTCTAGCATTTATGTGCTGCTGGCGATGAGATGGCTAAAAACAGGTTATGATATAAGGGGTCGGCATCAGTCGGTAGTCAACGAATAAATCCATTTGGGTATGTTGATCAATTGTGTGGGATGATCAGTAGGATGTCTGGGGTTGTTGGGTGTAACTAAATTTTTGATGCGATATGGAAAATATAAAACAGTGGTTTAATCGAGTGCTGACAAATCCCGAAGCTTTGGCTTTGTTAGGAACTTTATTATTTGGGTTGTTAGCCATTCTCTGGGTGGGTGAATTGTTATCACCAGTGTTGGCCAGTATAGTGATAGCTTACCTACTGGAAGGGGTTGTTGCTAAATTCCAATTTTTGGGCTTGTCCAGAAAGCTAGCGGTTATCAGTTCGTTTAGCTTATTTATGGCGCTGTTGTCTTATATGATATTTGGGCTGATTCCTTTGTTATCCATACAAACAGTTCAATTGGCTCAACAGTTACCCAATATGTTAAATCAGGGGGTTCACTTATTTACGGCCTTGCCTGAAAAGTACCCAAACTTTATTACCGAAGCTCAGGTTAAATTAATTTTTGATCAAGTCAGTACAGAAGCGGTTAAATACGGGCAAAATTTATTGTCGTTTTCAGCCGCCTCGGTCTTAAATGTTGTGGCGTTAATTGTTTATCTGCTTTTAGTGCCGATGATGGTGTTCTTTTTCTTAATGGACAAGGCAGAAATTTCACAATGGTTTGCCAGCTTTTTGCCCACCAATCGACGTTTAACAATAGAAGTTTGGTCAACAGTGAATGAGCAAATTGCTAATTATGTTAGAGGCAAGGTTTGGGAAATTTTAATTGTTTGGGCGGTCTGTTTTATCGCGTTTAATTTAGTGGGCTTGCACTATGCAATGCTTCTAAGCTTTTTAGTCGGGTTATCTGTATTGGTGCCGTATGTCGGTGCTACCGTCGTGACGATCCCTGTGGTGCTAGTTGCGTATGTTCAATGGAAATGGGGAAATGAATTTATTTACCTGACAAGTATTTTTCTAATTATTCAAGCGCTAGACGGCTATGTTCTTGTGCCGCTGTTATTCTCCGAGGTTGTTAACCTTCACCCTGTTGCCATTATTGTGGCCATTTTATTTTTTGGTGGAATATGGGGCTTTTGGGGCGTTTTCTTTGCAATTCCGTTGGCTACATTAGTTCAAGCAGTTTTAGTGGCGTGGCCCACTCGTTATAATGTGCTTGATAGCCCAATCAAATAATTTAATTTTAAAAAGGATCCTCATGAAATTGCTCCAACTTGCTTTTTGCACATCATTATTTGCTGCCACAACGGTGCATGCATTTGAATTATCAGATATTTCTGACCGTCTTTTTGAAGATAATGCGACAGGAATAGAGGGTCAATTAAAGGATGCTGCGTTTGAATTTAAAGTAGATTCGGCATTATTACGTAATAAAACTTTGCGTCAAGGAGCGCATATTGTTGTGTCACGTAATCGAAATTCGGTATTAATTGCCGGTCAAGCAGCGACAGAAGAAATAAAAAATAAGGTGTTGAGCGTGGTGTTGTCCGAGGCACATTTACAATGGACACAAGGCGATGTTAACCATGTGGAACCTTCGAATGCCCAAGTATGTGGCGAGAAAGCATCTAAAATGGCCGCGAACGATCGTCGTCGTTTTAATTTAAAAACGGCAGAAGAGTGTAGTACGGTGAATCGTTTCTATAATGAGGTGAGGGTGTCCACGCCAATTAGCGAAGTGGCTCGAAGTGACGATGATCTACTTCGCGCCAGCATTGTTAATAAGCTTTTGCATGCATCGATTATTGATAAAGCAGAAACAATTAAAGTGGTAGTGTCCGACGGCTATGTATACCTATTAGGTGACCAGTTAAGTCAATCAACCGCGCAGCAAGCAACGCGGTTTGTGAATGACATGGCTGGAGTAGAAAAAGTCGTTCCGTTGTTTCGATTTTAAGTATTTAAAGCCTTTACAGCGGCTAAGACCTCGGTGACATGTCCTTTGACTTTAACTTTACGCCACTCGTGAGTGAGTACGCCGTCGGCATTAATGATGAACGTGCTGCGTTCGATACCCATGTGCTCTTTGCCGTATAATTTTTTTAGCTTAATTACGTCAAATAATTTGCATAAAGACTCATCAGGGTCGCTGATCAACTCGAATGGAAAGTTGTGTTTTGTTTTAAAGCCGGTATGAACGCGAACGGAATCGCGTGAAACACCAAAAATTTCGGTGTTGGCCGCTTGAAACTCTTCGTAGTGATCACGAAAATCTTGCCCTTCTTGTGTGCAGCCAGGTGTGTTGTCTTTAGGGTAAAAATAAATGACGATGTTTTTACCTGCCAAGCTGCTCAACGTTAATGATTCGTCAGCTGTTGTGGTGCAAGAAAATTCAGGAACGGTTTGATTAAGTGTTACGGTGTCCATGATTAATAACCTTATAAAAATTTATTGAAATTGGAAGTATTTTAGCAGACTGTTTTTTAGTTGTAGCATTGATGTATGTATAATATCCTGCTGATCGAGACTATCTTAAAGAAAGGTCTTTAAGATAGTCGTTAAATTTCCGTTTAAATTGGATTCAACTATGTTTCAAGGCAGTATTGTTGCACTCGTCACCCCCATGCATGCAGATGGGTCACTTGACGAAGAGAGTTTAAATAAATTGGTTGAATTTCACATCGAACAGGGTAGCGATGCCCTTGTGGCGATGGGTACAACCGGTGAATCAGCGACCTTGAATGAAAAAGAGCATTGTCACTTTATTCGTCAGGTTGTCCGTATTGCAGCCGGTCGTATTCCTGTTATTGCTGGCACCGGTGCAAATTCAACAACCGAAGCGATCGACTTGACACGTTGCGCCGCGCAGGCAGGGGCGGACGCCTGTTTATTAGTAACGCCTTATTATAATAAGCCAACACAAGAGGGCTTAGTGTTGCATTTTAAAGCGATTGCAGAAGCGGTAGATATTCCACAAATTTTATATAATGTACCGGGCAGAACTGCCTGTGATATGTTGCCTGAAACGGTGGCTAAATTAAAAAATATCCCCAATATAATAGGGGTTAAGGACGCTACGGGTGACATGGCCATTGGGCAAGCATTAATTGATTTAAGTGATGAAAATTTTGCAGTTTATTCTGGCGACGATGCGACCTCATGTGAGTTAATTTTAATGGGCGCAAAGGGCTCTATTACAGTTACAGGTAATGTCGCACCAGCAAAAAACCACCAAATGTGTATGAAAGCGTTAGCCGGTGATGCCGAGGCTGCAAAAGCAATAGATGCCACGCTTCAACCCTTACATCGTGACTTATTTGTTCAGTCGAGCCCGATCCCAGTGAAGTGGGCTGTGAGTGAAATGGGCCTTATCAAAAAAGGCATCCGTTTGCCGATGACTTGGTTAAGTCCAGAATGTGAAGAGGTTGTTAAAAAAGCGATGCTGGCTGCTCAATAAACGTATTAAAAATTAAAATAATGAAGATAAACGTAATGGTTAAATTGATTTTAATAGCAATGTTAATGGCTGTTTTAAGTGCATGCGGCATGATGCCTTCAGTCGATGAAGTGTTTGTTGATCAACGAGAAGCGTATAAGCGAGCGCACGAACTGCCTTCGCTTGAAGTGCCACCTGACTTATCGGGCAGCGTGATTAAGGATGAATATGATGGTGGTGTAAACAATAATGATGTTAGTCCCTCAGCATATAGCAATGTTGTTCAAACAACGCCGCTAAACGAGAGTCAACCCAGCGCTGAATTAATACAAGATGGGGTGGATAGTCATTTACTTGTGCGCGATAGTTTACGAAATGCTTGGCGTAAAACGATCTCTGCGTTAGAAGAGAAAAACTACGACATAGAAGACAAGAATCGCCAAACGAGTTTGGTCTATTTGAATATTGCAAAAAATAGTGGTTCGAGCAGTATGTTGTCTAGTCTTTCTTTTTGGAAGAAAGCAGAGACTGATGTGTATGTGGTTGAGTTACAACGAGCCGAAAATGGCATCACAGTGCGTGTTTTAGATGAAGAAAAAAATCGTATTGATAACGCTACCTCTCAAACACTATTGACTGATTTATTAGCCCAGTTAGCACCGTGAGGTTTGCCTCCCTAGGCAGCGGCAGCCGAGGGAATTCAACGCTCGTCCAGTTTGACGAGACCTTGTTGATGATTGATAACGGGTTTTCTATCAAGGAAACTGATAAAAGGATGCAACGCTTAGGCGTTGCTGGTAGTGATGTTAGCGCTATTCTTGTAACGCATGAACACGGCGATCACGTGGGTGGTGTTGCTCGATACGCTCGTCGTTACAATATCCCTGTTTGGGCCAGTTATGGCACCGCGGCGATGATGAAAAATATTGACTCAGTACAGTGCTTTAATAGTCATAAACCCTTTGAATTAGGGGATATTTCAGTCGAACCTATTTTAGTGCCGCACGATGCACGCGAGCCGACACAATTTGTTTTTAAATCGAATCATTTGAAACTCGGTGTTATGACCGATACGGGGTCGATAACCCAGCATATGGTTGATGTGTTGAATGACTGCGACGCCTTGATACTTGAATGTAATTATGACCGAGAGATGCTGTTGAATGGTGTCTACCCAGAGTCGCTAAAACAACGGGTGATGGGTGATTGGGGGCATTTGGATAATCAACAAGCGATTGAATTATTACAGCACCTGAATACAGCGACATTACAACATTTAGTACTGGCTCACGTCAGTGAAAAGAACAATAGCCATGATCTCGTTTTAGATAGCGTGAGCAAGGCGATACAATGCGACCGAGCTTGGTTAGAAGTGATTGATCAAGAGATGGGTATGGCTTGGCGCAACCTAACAACAAACATTAAAAGTAACGAGACTCTACATGCTTGAACTTATTGGCAGCACAGCACTATCTGCTTTTCGTAAACAACGACTCTTAACAAAAATCAGACAATCTGTTCCACACATCACTGATATTAGTGCGGAATTTATTCATTTTGTTGATATTGAACAGACACTATCGAATAGTGAGCTAGAAACGTTAACGCGTGTTTTAACATACGGACCCAAGAGTGACGGGGTTGAACACGTGGGTGAACGTTTATTAGTTGTGCCACGCGCGAATACGTTATCACCATGGTCTAGTAAGGCTACCGATATTGCACAACATTGTGGATTGGATCAAGTCAAGAGACTTGAGCGAGGTGTTGCGTATTATGTGCAAGGTGACCTTAACGAGCAGCAACTCGCTCAAGTCGCTGAGCAACTTCATGACAGAATGACAGAGCGGGTTTTAAAACAAGGGGAGCGGGCAGATGATATGTTTGCTCATGCAGAACCCGGCACCTTGGCATCGGTTGATATCTTGTCAGAAGGTAAGCAGGCCTTAGTAGCGGCTAACAAAACAATGGGGTTGGCTTTATCAAGCGATGAAATTGATTATTTGGTTGACAATTTCACGGCCCTAGGTCGAAACCCTAATGACATTGAATTGATGATGTTTGCTCAGGCAAACTCGGAGCACTGTCGACATAAAATTTTCAATGCAGATTGGACGATAGATGGTGATGAACAAGAAGAAACCTTGTTCGGTATGATAAAAAATACGGCCAAGCACAGCCCAAAAGGCATTATTTCTAAATACAGCGATAATGCTGCGGTAGCAGAGGGTAGTGACGCAGATGTGATGATTCGTGACCCTGAAAGTCGTTCATATCAGTTTGTTGAAGAGCATGTGCCGTATCTCATGAAAGTAGAAACGCATAATCACCCAACAGCCATTTCGCCTTACCCTGGTGCGGCAACAGGTTCTGGCGGTGAAATTCGTGACGAAGGGGCGACTGGGCGAGGCTCACGCACTAAAGCGGGTCTAACGGGTTTTACCGTATCACACCTAAATATTCCTGAGTTTTCACAACCATGGGAGCAAAGCATTGGCAAGCCAGAGAGGATTGCTTCAGCGCTTGATATTATGTTGGAAGGCCCACTCGGCGGGGCGGCGTTTAATAATGAATTTGGGCGTCCAAATTTAACCGGTTATTTCCGTACCTTTGAACAAAATGTGCCAAATGAAAACAGCCTAAAAGCGCGTGGTTATCACAAACCAATTATGCTTGCAGGTGGTGTTGGTTCAGTCCGTCCGATGCATGCTTTAAAGCAAAAAATAGAACCGGGCTCACCGATTATAGTATTGGGTGGTCCATCGATGTTGATTGGTTTGGGAGGCGGTGCGGCGTCATCACAAACCTCCAGCGAAGGTTCTGAGGCCTTAGACTTTGCATCCGTGCAACGAGAAAACCCAGAAATGCAGCGCCGTTGCCAAGAGGTGATAGAAGCGTGTAATGCGATGGGCGAAAAAACCCCCATTATTTCTATTCATGATGTAGGTGCAGGTGGTTTATCTAACGCGGTACCAGAAATCATTCATGATTGTGATTTGGGTGGTCGCTTTGAATTGCGTGATATCTTATGTGCAGATAGCAGTTTATCGCCGATGCAAATTTGGTGTAATGAATCGCAAGAACGTTATGTTATTGCGCTAAAGGCAGATCGGTTAGAAGAATTTAAAGCATTATGTGCACGAGAACGTTGTTTGTACGCGCACATTGGTGAAGCAACTCAAGAAGAGCAATTAGTTCTTAATGATCGCTTGTTTAATAACCGACCAATTGATTTGCCGATGTCATTATTATTTGGCAAACCGCCCAAAATGGAACGCTCGGTTGAGCATATTCAATGTAATGTGCCGGCTTATGATGCAAGCACAATTGACCTAAAAACGGCGGCATATCAAGTTTTACGCTTTCCGGCGGTTGCTGATAAATCATTCCTTATTCATATTGGAGACCGTTCAGTAACGGGGCTGGTTGCACGTGATCAAATGGTCGGGCCGTGGCAAATTCCAGTGGCTGATGTGGCGGTCACAACGAGTGGATTTAATCATTACACGGGCGAAGCTATGGCGTTAGGCGAACGAACTCCGTTGGCCGTTATCGATGGGCCTGCATCGGGGCGCATGGCCATTGGTGAAGCCTTAACTAACCTTGCAGCCTCAAATATTCGTGGTTTAGATGAAGTTTGTTTGTCAGCCAATTGGATGGCTGCTTGTGGTGAAGCAGGTGAAGATGCAGCATTATTTGATACGGTAAAAAGCGTTGGTATGGAACTGTGCCCAGCCTTGGGTTTAGCCATTCCAGTGGGTAAAGATTCAATGTCGATGAAAATGGCATGGAAAGAAGATGCGGCAGAAAAAGTCGTCAGCTCACCACTATCGTTAATTATTACGGCTTTTTCACCAGTAAACGATGTACGTAAAACACTGACCCCTGAGTTAAAAACAGATATTGATAACAGTTTAATTTTGATTGATTTGGGTGCAGGTAAAAACCGTATGGGTGGCTCGGTGTTAGCGCAAACCCAGCAGATGATGGGTGAATCGGTGCCCGATTTAGATGATGCTAAAGCATTTAAAGCCTTCTTCAATACGGTTCAGCAACTTAATGAAAAGGGTCAGCTGATGGCCTACCATGATCGTTCGGATGGTGGTGTATGGGCAACCTTATGTGAAATGACATTTGCTGGTCGCTGTGGGGCTATTATTGATATTGAAGGCGATCTACTTAGCAGCCTGTTTAATGAAGAGCTTGGCGCTGTTATTCAAGTATCCAAAACAGATGAAGCTTCAGTAATAGACGCCTTTAATAAACAAGGATTGGCAGATTGCGTCAGTGTTATTGGTACGGCGTATACATTTCAACGTATCATTGTTACGCAAAACGGGGAGACCGTTTTTGAAGAGTCGCGGGCGAAGTTGCAACAGGCATGGTCAGAAACATCCTATAAACTTCAGGCATTAAGGGATAACCCAAGCTGTGCTCAACAAGAGTTTGAGCGAATTGCCAATAATGCGGATAAGGGCTTATTTAGTGAATTAAGTTTTGATCCAAGAGAAAACATCGTTGCCGAGTTAACAGCAACTAAGGCTCGACCAAAAGTGGCTATACTACGAGAACAAGGCGTGAATGGTCATGTTGAAATGGCGGCTGCCTTTGATAAAGCTGGTTTTGAATCTGTTGATGTTCACATGAGTGAATTGATTTTGGGTCAACGTGACCTTGCAGAGTTTGTAGGGTTGGCAGCGTGTGGTGGGTTTTCTTATGGTGATGTTTTAGGTGCTGGGGAAGGCTGGGCTAAATCTATTTTATTTAACGAGCATGCACGTCAAACCTTCAGTGACTTCTTTAACCGTAGCGATACGTTTGGCTTAGGTGTGTGTAATGGCTGTCAAATGTTGTCGAATTTGCGTGAATTGATTCCCGGTGCGCAAGCATGGCCACATTTTGTTAGAAATGAGTCTGAGCAATTTGAAGCGCGAGTAGCGATGGTAGAAATTCAACCATCACCTTCTGTTTTATTATCGGGTATGGAAGGTTCACAAATGCCTGTAGCCGTGGCGCATGGTGAAGGTCGGGTAGAATATACTAAGGCTGATGAGCAAGGCCATGTGGCGTTGCGTTATATTGATCATGATGGTGACGTGACAGAGCAGTTCCCCTTTAACCCAAATGGGTCAGTGCAAGGCATTACCGGGCTAACAACAGATGATGGCCGTTTTACAATTATGATGCCGCATCCAGAACGTTGCTTTAGAACCGTACAAAATAGCTGGTCACCAGAAGAGTGGGGTGAGGATGGCGCGTGGTTAAGAATGTTTAGAAATGCGAGAAAGTGGGTAGGGTAAAAACCGCTTTAAACGCTCATAATTCATTGATTCGCCGTTGATGTTCTTCTGCAGTTATTTCACCTTCAGCTAGCCGCTTGTCGAGTGATTTAATCATCACATCACGTGGGGCGGGGCTTTTTTTGCCTTTCTTGCTGGCCCATTGAATAGCTAAAAATATACCGCCAATGGCGCTACCCCAAAAGGCCAGCATAGCCCATAAGCCAAAGTCGTCAGCATTCATTGTTAGTCAGTTTCATTATTAATGGGTTTAGGGGCGAGTGATAGTTAGCTGATAAAAGGGCTAAGCGTTTGATGCTCAGAGAATGCTGTATAACATAACGTTTAATTGCGGTTTCAGTTTTAAAGTTTTCTTTTGTTTGCGCTGTTTCAACATAGCGTAAGGAGTATAAAACGATGTGTTTAATCATAGCGACGTAGAGTAATGAGGTGAGTTGCTTATTTGGCAATAACAACTTGATTTTTACCATTTTCTTTAGCTTGATACATAGCCTTGTCTGCTCGTTTAATAAAACTGTTAGCGCCCTCTTTTGTTAGGTAGGTAGCAACGCCTGGACTTACCGTGATGTTAACGGTTTTGCCTTCGTCAGTTACAAAGTTTTTCTGTGCTAGCTGGGTGCGAATTTTTTTAACGGCAATCGCTGCTTTATTTGCAATAACAAAGGGGAATAAAATAACAAACTCCTCACCACCATAACGAAAGGCTACATCGACGTGACGAATGTTTTCTTTGATGATGTCTGCAAAGCCTGTTAGCACAGTATTGCCAAACTGGTGACCATAGGTATCATTAACCTGTTTGAAGTCGTCTAAATCTAACATGCAGATGGATAAAACCTGTCGATACCTATCGCAACGACTGACCTCGCTGTTAAATTCTGAAAAGAAATGTCGTGCGTTATACAGTTGAGTTAAATCGTCCAGCGTGCTGAGTTCTCGGTATTTTTGTTGGTTATCGAAAAGTCTTTTTTCACTGTGTTTTTGCTCACTAATATTAATCAGTGTTTCAACGGCTCCAATAATATCGTGGTTGGCATTTAATATGGGCGCCGCAGAAAAAAGTAACCATTCACCGGAGCCTATGGTTGGAAAAAAATCTTCAGCTTCAAAAGCATTGTCTAACACGTTAGACCGATGATATTTATTGGTATAGAAACGCTCAACGGACTCATCCTTTGCGCCTTCAATAATAAGGTCTGACAATGTTGGCCGAGGGTTTGGGTAAAACGGTTTCCATTGTTTTTTAGTGCCAATCATATCGACAGCTAGAAAGCCGGTGGCTTTCTCAAGTGCTTTATTCCAGTGTGTTATTTCGTGCTGGGTGTTAATGGCAAAAGTGGGAATAGTAATACTATCGAGCAGATGGAACGTAAATAAGTTCTCATGGCTCGTTGTTAAGCCTTTGTCAGGATGAGTACTCATTATTCATGGTAGTAAACATATATGCTGATTATGCGCTGATTGACTGAAGAATCAAGAGAAATGAATTTTTTATAATGCGTGACAGTGTTTAAATTTTTTGCCACTTTGACACCAACATAGATCATTTCTTTTTAGCTTAAGGTTGGTGCGGTAAATGTTGGGCTCTCCATCAAGGTAATACCACTGGTCTTGTTCTCTAATAAATCGTGACTTTTCGCGTAACTCAAAAAATTCATTGTTTTCGTTAAAAAAAGCAGAAAATTCAACTTGGCCCGTTTGGTGTTGCTTATCACCGTGTTTTACTTGATGGATGATTAACTTAATCCAATGGCTTGTTTCTTGGCTGTTTTGTAAGCTTGTTAATTCATTGGCTTCGCGTTGGCTTGGATGATGCGTATTGACTAAATATGGGTGTTCGTTGAAATAGAAAGCAGTAAACCTTGAACGCATCAATTGTTCAGCTGTTTCAGGCATTAATGATGCGGTTATAAAAAGTGCGCAGCACTGTGAGTACAATCGACCCGAACCGCAAGGGCATAAAGAATTATTCATAATCGATGCTAGTAATCATGTAGGTTATTTTGCCAGCAGGTGTGGTAACGGTCACTTCATCATCGAGTTGTTTCTTGAATAAAGCCTTGGCAACTGGGGAGTCCATACTGATGTAGTGGGGTTGGTGATCCAGTTCGTCTGGGCCTACAATGCGATAAGTTTTTTCTTCGCCATCAAGGTCTTCTAGGGTAACAATACTGGAAAAAAATACGCTGTCTAAGTTGCTTGGTTTTTCATGAATAACGTTAAGAATGGGCAGGCGTTTTTGTAAATATCGGATACGTCGGTCGATTTCACGCAGTTCTTTTTTGCGGTAAATATATTCAGCATTTTCAGAGCGATCACCCTCGGCGGCTGCGGCTGATAAAGCTGCGACAACGCTGCGACGCTTTAGCCACAAATCCTTTTCTTCGGCTTGTAAGCGTTCAAAGCCTTTTTTGGTAATATAGGCAGATTTCGGTGGTGAAGGAGGTCGATAACGACTCATATATTAGTGTAAGCTAGTTAGTTTTTGAATTAGATTATAAGGCAAAATATGTTGCAGATATCAACCCGTGAGGGCGAACGCCCTGAAACGACTAATACTAATCCGCATGAGCAATTAACGCAAAACCCAAGTGTTGAATGCCATCAATTATTTAAAGAGAAATTATTTCATTTTGATAAGGTGAGTCGTCGTCCGAGTATTATTTCTGTGCCCGGTGCTGAAGCGCTATGGCTAGAAGAAGGTGAGCCATGTAATTGTACGAATGGGTTTATGATCGAGCGAGAATTTGCACATATTCATCCGGCGTATGATGGTAGTCTACATATGGCGCTATCCGAAGAAGATTTTAAAACAGTGATTGATAAACAATGGGGTGAACGACACCCATTAGCAGGTAAGGGGCCTATTCCAGAAACCATAGCGCTCGTTTATGCGCCAAGAGATATAGAAGAAATAGATACCGTCATGAAGATCGTAAATGCGTCATTGAAGAACGCTAAAACAACAAAGGGGACAGCATTATGAATCAAAAACCATTAGATATGAGCGCTATTATCGAAGAAAACCCGCTAGGTAAATTTCAGCAATTAGTGATGCTTTTTTGTGCCTTGATCATTATTTTTGATGGTTTTGACGTGTTAGCCATCGCGTTTGCTGCGCCAGACCTTAGTAAGGCGTTAGAGATAGCTAACAGCGACTTGGGTTATGTCTTTGCGGCAGGGTTGTTTGGTATGATGTTGGGGGCATTAATATTAGGCCCGGTTGGTGATAAGTTTGGCCGTCGTAATGCGGTTATTTCCAGCGTTTGTATGTTTGGTTTGTGTACCTTGTTGACGGGTTTTATAGAAACCTATAACGAACTTGTATTGTTGCGTTTCCTCACCGGTCTTGGGCTTGGTGGTGCTTTGCCAAATGCTATGGCATTGATGACTGAATATGTATCAACACGGTATAGAAACATTGCCATAGCAGTGATATTTCTGGGTATGCCGATTGGTGGTATAAGCGGCGGAATAATTGCTTCAGAAATTATTCCGGCTTATGGTTGGGCGTCATTGTTCTACGTAGGTGGAGTTTTGCCCCTGCTATTGGTGCCCGTGTTAATTCTATATTTACCTGAGTCACCTCGGTTTTTAGTGGAGCATGATAACGATAATGATAAGTTGCTTTGTAAGATTGCCCAAAAAATAGAGAGTAGGCGAGAGGTTCCATCTAACAGCGTGTTTTATCATCACCCAGTGGAAAAGCACTTTCCTGTTAAGGCGTTATTTATGGAAAGAAGGCAGGCAGACACCTTGTTAATATGGGTGGTCTTTTTCTTTAATTTACTGGTGGCTTATTTCCTATATAGCTGGATTCCAACGCTACTGGTTGAGGCGGGCTATCAGCTAAGTGAAGCTACAAAAACAGTCATTGTTTTAAATATTGGCGGTGCCATCTCGCCTTTTATTTTAGCTAAATTTATATCTTACTGGGGCTCTAAGAGGGTCTTGGTGGTTTGTTTTGTATTGGCTGGGTTCAGTATGATGGCTGTAGGCCAATTTGGTTCATCGATTAATATGGTGATGATTTTGTCCTTCTTTGCTGGCTTTTTTGTTGTGGGTGGGCAGGTCAGTTTGAATGCACTGAGCAGCTATATGTACCCAACACATATTCGTTCTACTGGGGTAGGTTGGGCCTTAGGCATTGGACGGATCGGGTCTATTGTCGGTCCGTTATTAGCGGGTGCTTTAGTCGCCGCATCGTTTGGTTTAGATGTGAACTTTATTGTGTTTGGTTCGTTCTGTTTTGTCACGGCAACAGCACTTTTCTTTATTAAAAACCACGAAAAAGTGCAAGATAAGTCTTGAAAAAATGTTCATGCCTCCCTATTTAAATACTGTAAACAACTTAAATAGGAGAATTGATATGGCAATTGCAAGATATGAACCATGGAACCTTTTAGGGCGTTATGGAAACGATTTAAGTCGCAGGTTTTCAGATGATGAAGACAGTGTTTCTTCAACATCAACTTGGACACCAGCAGTAGATATTAAAGAAGAAGATGATCGCTTTGTTCTTCACGCTGATGTGCCGGGTGTAGACCCACACGAGATTGATGTGACAATGGAGGATGGCATTTTAACTGTACGAGGTGAACGTTCTAGTGAATCAAAAGAAGAGAAAGATGGCTATAAACGTGTAGAGCGTTTCAATGGTACTTTTTATCGACGCTTTGTATTACCCGATACAACCGATGAAAATAAAGTGAGCGCAAATTATGAAAAAGGTGTTCTTGAATTAATAATTCCAAAGAAGCCGGCGGTATTGCCAAAACGTATAAAGGTTAATGATAAAGATAATTAAATGACATAGTCTTATGTTAACAACGGGGCCTTGGCCCCGTTTTTTTGTCTGAAAGGTTTTACGGTACGATAGGGTCTATAGTGTTGAGGTATAAGAAAAGGACTCTCATGGGTATTAAAAAATTGACATCTCTTACCGATAATGATGTTACTCCGAAGGCTGATTTTGATAAAAGTCGTGCACTCATATCCGCTTCTCGACGACAATTTCTAACGCGTAGTTCAGGATTTATGGTAGCGGGTGCTTTAGCGCCTGATGCCTTATGGGCTGGTAATAAAATTGAAAATTATGTGACTAGCCAGTTTTCATTGAAAGAAAAACTAACACCCTATGAATATGTGACCGGCTACAATAATTTTTATGAATTTGGGACAGCAAAGAGCGACCCAGCATTAAGAGCACATCTATTGAAAACAAAACCTTGGAGCTTAACAATTGAAGGCGAGGTGGCTAAACCAGGAGTTTACAATTTAGAAGATATTCTTAAGCAGCAACAACTCGAAGAGCGTATTTATCGCCTACGATGTGTAGAGGCATGGTCAATGGTGGTGCCATGGATTGGCTTTTCATTAGCTGAATTGATTAGGCAGATGGAACCCACGTCAAAAGCGAAATATGTTGAATTTACAACGCTGTATGATCCTAAGCAAATGCCAGGGCAAAAAAGCCGTATTCTAAAATGGCCATATGTAGAAGGGTTACGAATGGACGAAGCAATGAACCCGCTTTCACTGATGGCCACCGGTTTGTATGGTGAAGAAATGCCCAATCAAAACGGTGCACCGTTGCGCTTAATAGTGCCTTGGAAATATGGTTTTAAGAGTATTAAATCGATCGTCAAAATTAAATTTACAGAACAGATGCCCAAAACATCATGGAATGAATCAGCAAAAAATGAATATGGCTTTTACGCTAATGTTAACCCGGATGTTCCTCATCCAAGATGGAGTCAACGTAGAGAAAGGGTGATTGGCGCGTCATTGTTTACGCCCAAGCGCGATACCGAACTATTCAATGGTTATGGTGAGCACGTGGCTTATTTGTATAAAGGGATGAACCTTCGCCAGTTTTTTTAAAAAAACTATAATTAGAATGCTAAGAAAGAAAGCTTCAAAACAGCAGATAAGGCTATTAAAAACCATAGTTTTTAATACCTGCTTAATTCCATTTTTATTGATTATATGGGATGGGTTTAATGATTTATTAGGCGCTGATCCAATTAAGACCTTGCATGTTAGAACAGGAGATTGGGCGTTAAGGTTTTTATTAATCACCTTGCTAATGTCACCACTACAACGGGCATTTAACGTTTCTTTGCCAATACGTTTTCGACGAATGTTTGGTTTATTTGCGTTCTTTTATGCCAGTTTACACCTGGCTGTTTGGCTGGTTTTAGATCAATCATTAAGGGTTGATCATATGCTAGAGGATATACCAGAAAGCCCGTACATTATGCTGGGCTTGTTGGCCTACTTAATGCTAATACCACTTGCGATAACCTCCACCAAAGGCATGATGCGTCGGTTGGGTAAGCGCTGGGTTGAGTTACATAGAAGCCTTTATTTGATAGCGGTAATGGGTGTTGTACATTTCTTTTGGTTAACAAAACTAGATGATACAGAACCATTTATTTACGCTGTCTTGTTAGCAGTCTTATTATTATTTCGTTACTTAACGAATAAAAAAATTAATAAGCTTTAAGCGGCAATAGCTTCGTAGAGATTACTGACTTTAGCATTAAGGTGCTTGGGTACTTTGTGGTATTAAAAACGTCGTTTATTTATTTTAGGCACTTTAATTTGTATAGAAGGTTGCAATATTTGTGGGCGTAACGCTTTATGCTTAGGTAATAAAAAGACATGTATTGATACGGTTTTCTGTCTATGATTTATCTGGAGGCGCCTCGATAATCAGTTTACGTAGAGCTAGATTAGCGTTATCTTGAAAATGGCCAATTCATCTAATCAAGTCGCTGGCGAGTATTCAAATTCATGGTTAAACAATAAATTTAAACGGTGTAATAAAACTAAAATATTTTTTTGATTAATTAGTATTCAAAATTCAGCATCGTTCAAGAAGGGGTCTCAAATTAAAAAAAAGAACTTGAAAAAACCAATCATCAAGTCGCTGAGCTTTAGTCTTAATGCGAAAGTCATGTTTAGTGTGGCGGCTTTGATGAGCCTTTCCTTGTTATTAATGGGGGGGAGTATTTATTTTAGTAGTATGCATTTAGCGGAAAAACAAGCCCTTGGTTTATTGTTGGAGCAACAAGAGGACTATTCAGATGAAATTACAAGCGTATTAAAAAATTCGAAATCAAATTTATTAACGTTTGCCGAAATACCTGCCGTTGAAGCTACTTTAAGAACAAATCAAGACGGTGGTATTGAACCTGTATCAACGGAAGGAGCAAAGGTTTGCGCGAGTGGGTTAAATCAAGTGGTTCGGGCTTTTCTTGCGAATTATCCTAATTACCTTAGTCTTACGTTGTTAAATGCTGAAGGGAAGGTGTTGGCGGGTGCGCTGCACTTAGCGGCTGATCAAGAAGTTATGAGGTTAGCTGATAAGGCTGTTTATTATTCAGATATTAAGCATCAACAGGCCGATGGCTTGCCTATATTAACGGTATCAACACCTATTTATATCAATGGGCAAGTGGAGGGTGTCGCCGTGGCAGAAATTTCAGCTTTGCCGTTGCTTAATTCTGCGATTGAAAAAAGAAAGGGAATTGATACTTATATTATTGATAATAAAGGTAAGTTTTGGGTTGGGCCTAATGAAATTACTGATTTTAGTGCTTACTTTTTAGCCAATGAACGACAACAAAACGAGTATGTTCTCATCAACGATAAAAGGAACAGTGTCTTAGCTGTCCACAAAATTTTATTTGATGAACAAAATCCTCAACGCTATTGGGGGGTCATTCATGAATTGCCTAAAAGTGTTGTTTTTAAGCATCTAGATCAAGCACGCGACTCGATGATTATTACCGGCTTAATGATTGTATTGCTGGCCGTTTTTTTTGCATCAATGCTTGTATCAAGAATTATTATTAATCCTATTGTTCGATTGGTAGAGGGCTGTCGTGCCGTAGGCGATAGGAACTTTTCAGTTCGGCTTGATGAAACAAGTGTTGATGATGAGTTTAAGGAATTATTTCAGGCATTTAATGAATATACCGAGCAGTCTGAGGTAATACTAAAAGAAATGAAGAAACAGGCCGATTCCAGCGCCAAGTCGTTAGAAAATGTTGTTGTTCATATGGAAGACGCGTTAATAATGATGGATGAGTTTGGAACGATTAAGTCTTGTAACCCAGCGGTGATTGATTTGTTTGGCTATGACGAAAAGGAGATGGTCGGTAACAATATCAATCTGTTGATACCAGAGCTGTTTAAGGAAGAGCATGAGAAATCTGATGCTGATTATAAGGGCACAGGCGCGTCAAAAGGAATAGAACATAATGGGGAAGTGGTTGGCCGACGAAAAAGTGGTTCAGTTTTCCCGATGGGCTTATCTATAAACGAGTATAGGGTTAATGAAGAACAGCATTTTATAGGTATCTTTCGTGACATAACGGTTAGGAAAGCGATGGAGCTGGAAATTCAGCAGACCGATGAACGTTTAAAGAAGCAATACAATAGCTATTTATCACTCAGTGATTTTGTTAGAAGGGCTTCGACCAATTTTGAGGAAGCATGTAATAAAATTTTACAAGAGTGTGCTGAAGTACTTCAGGCAGACTGGGTGGGACTTTGGTTATTTAATAATAAGAGGGATGCGCTGTTATGTCAGAATTATTACAGCGGCAGAGAAAAATCGTATTTTACATTACCCTCATTGTTGGTGTCAGAGCATGAATATTATTTTTCTGAACTCTTAATGGAAGGCGGGTTGCTGTCTAATGAGACAACACCCTTATTATCTCATTTTCCTGAGCAAGCTCATTCTCCAGTATCTACCCTCCAGCTCCCTGTTACAAAATATAAAAGCATCGCAGGGGTGTTTAATGTTGTGAACCAAGATGAAGCACGAGTATTAAGGTCTGATGAAGCGCAATATGTTAAGTCACTATCAATGTTAGTGGAGGTCTTGCTTGAAGAAGAGAGTAGAAGGCGTGTTCAAGAGCAATTAAAAGAGACAAATAAAGAACTAGCATTGGCGAGTCAGATGAAATCGCAATTTTTGTCAAATATGAGCCATGAGCTAAGAACACCTTTGAATGCTATTATCGGTTTTTCAGAGCTCTTAAAAGGTGGTGTGCTTGGCCCATTAACGGAGGAACAGAGCCAATATTCAAAAGAAATATTTGATAGTGGTTCGCACCTATTGGACTTAATAAACGGTATTTTAGATTTATCAAAAATAGAAGCTGGGAAAGAGCAATTGGCATTAGATGAAGTCTCTATTCAGTCATTATTGCAGAGCACTGTTTATATGCTCAGGGATAAAGCGAATGCGCGTGGTATTAGTATTACAGAGGAAGTAGAGGAAAAAGTGACGGTTTGTTTGTTGGACGAGCGGAAAACAAAGCAAATTGTAATTAATCTTTTGTCCAATGCCGTTAAGTTTACTCCAAAAGGTGGCTCCATTGTTATATCGGCAACAATAGATAAGGTGCTTCATCCTGATTTTAGATTAGACGATAGCGAGTTGGCTCAGTGCGAAACTCCTTATTTAAAGTTATCTGTTAGTGATACAGGAATTGGTATATCTGAAGAGAATATTGGTAAGTTATTTCGCCGGTTCGAACAGATTGATGGCTCCTTAGCAAGGGAGTTTGAGGGAACGGGGCTAGGACTAAGTTTGGTCAAAGCAATGACTGAGCTTCATGGTGGTTTTGTCACGGTTGTATCAACACTTGGCGAAGGTTCTACCTTTAGCGTTTATTTACCATACAAAAAAGTAGACTTAGAGACTGATTATTTAGTTTAGATTGTCGGTTATTTGTTGATGTTACTGAACTTAGTTAACGCGTTTTTGAGTGATGGACGTATTGATAAAAATTGATTTGCAAGAGCTATTTAGCAATTGAGAGCTACTTCACACATATGACCACCCGCATTAAAAAAGCTTAGTTGTAACAGATAATATGGTTAGCATGCCTTTAGTAATAGTTTTTAATTACTAAAGGTGGGTGGTTGAAGAGAGGTAACCACGCTGAGGTTTAAAACGCTTAACAATCATCATCTTTATTTTAACTACAAACACTATGGGGCGGAGCTAGCGGCTGCTTGTAATGGTTCCATGATAAAACTAATAAGCCCTAAAGTGTTTATAGAAAAGATTGATGAGCTGTTAAAAATGATTCGTGAGACGTGATGATTGATACAAAAGGTTCCAAAATACTCATCGTAGATGATGAAAAAAGAAACAGGGTGTTACTCAGGAAACTGATGGAAGAAGAAGGGTATCAGATTGAAGAAGCCTCTAGTGGCAGCTTGGCGTTAGCGCAAACCAGTATGTTTTCGCCAGATTTGGTTTTATTAGATGCCATGATGCCAGAAATGGATGGTTTCGAAGTTGCGACGCAACTTAAAAGTAATGATAAAACAGAGGGTATTCCGGTGATTATGGTCACCGCTCTTGATGATCAGGCCTCTCGTGAGAAAGGGCTTTCAAGAGGGATTGAAGAGTTTATTACCAAGCCAATTAAAGCCAATGAAATTCAAATTAGAGTTCGCAATCTGCTAAGGCTGAAAATTGCGAATGATATTTTGAAGAACCATAATCATCTTCTGGACGAGAAAGTAAAAGCACGCACTCAACGGCTAAAGGCGTCATTTGAAGAGAGCATATTTTTATTAATGCGTGCCTCAGAATATAGAGATGATGAAACCGGTGCGCATGTTAAACGCATTAGTCACTATTGTAGGCGTTTAGCGGAAATGCTTGGAATGAATAAAATTTTTTGTGACACCTTGTTTTTAGCCAGTTCGATGCATGATATTGGAAAAATAGGTATACCCGATAGTGTTCTTTTAAAACCGGGCGGGTTTGAGCCTGGTGAATGGGAAATAATGAAAAGTCATACCACCATTGGCGCTGAGATTTTGAAAACAAGTGAGCATAGTTCGAGCTATATCAAAATGGGTAAAAAAGTGGCCTTATGTCATCATGAGAAGTGGGATGGAAGTGGTTACCCAAATGGTTTAAAAGGTAAGGAGATTCCACTGTCTGCTCGTATTATGGGCCTGTGTGATGTATATGATGCGTTACGAAGTGAACGGCCTTATAAAAAGGCGTTTGATCATAAAAAAGCGGTAGGTATTATAGAACATGGCGATGAGAAAATTAAGTCAGGCCATTTCGATCCGGCAGTTAAAGAAAAATTTGTGGCTAATCACGAAGTATTTAATGAAATATTCGAAACCTATAAAAGCTAAGACGAAAGCGGTTTACTTTATATTGCTGGGCCAAGGCCTAGTATTTTTGAATATTCCCTAATGGGCAGATTACTTTAAAAAGTCATTAAAATGGAGCCAATGAGCGGATTCGAACCGCTGACCTACTCATTACGAATGAGCCGCTCTACCACCTGAGCTACATCGGCTTTATGGGCGAGAAAGTATAGGGAATTGTTGAAGGTGAGACAAGACGTTTACTGGTTGTTAACTTTAATAATAACTTCAACAGAGTGAAGATCAGTACCTTTGGGTAATGCGGGAAGGTTTTGAATGGTGATCTCGCCATCGTTAACATCAGTGAGTGTGTTGGTGTCTGTATTGTAGAAATGGTGATGGTGTTTGGTATTAGTATCGTAGAAGACTTTGTTAGGGTCAATAATCACCTCACGTAATAAGCCTTTATTAGCAAACAAGCCGAGGGTATTGTAAACGGTTGCTTTTGAAACGGGTTGTTGCCCTTGATTAATGGTTGATAAGATTTGGTCGGCGCTTACGTGCTGTTGTTTCTTAAACAGAAAATTAGCGATTTTAATGCGTTGTTGAGTGGGCGTAATGCCATGCGCATTAAGTAAGTATTTAACGTGTTGTTCGCCTGTTTTTTCAGCCATTATCATCACCTTGATCTCTTGGTCTCAGTATAGCACAAGGTTTTTAGTGGGTAGTTAACGCTGTAATTGGTAGGGTGTTGGGTCTATTTTACAGCGTCTATTTAACAAAATATCGCTCATTAATTCGGCACTTGCCGGTGCTGTAACAATACCATTTCGATAATGCCCAGCATTGAGACTTAGGTTGCTGAGAGGGGCAACTCTACAAATATAAGGGATGCTGTTGGGTGAAGCAGGTCGAAGCCCAGCCCAGTGTGCATCAGGTTCAATGCTTGCTAAGGCGGGGTATAACTGTTGGGCAAAATGCTTAAGTTCGTCGAAAGCGGCCTGTGTGGTACTGGCATCGAATTGAGTGTATTCGCGTGTGCTGCCAACGACAATTCGCTTATCTTTCCTAGGAATAATATAACGGTTGTCATCCATGACCATGCATAGGTTGGTGATATCTGTTGGTGGGAAACAGATCATTTGACCTTTAACAGGCTTGATATCTGGTTGCGGGCAAAGCTTGGGTACTAATTGTGTACTCCAAGCGCCGCCACAAAGGATGTATTCATTAGCGCTAAGAGTAGTTTTTCCAATCTCGGCACCTGTAACGGCATAATCTGTATGCTGTAATTTTGTTACTTCTTGGTCGTTATAAAATGAGACACCGTTAAGCGTTAAATACTGGGTTAACGCAGCTGACAGTTTGTGGGGCCGGATGGTGGCAACGTCTGGCCGGTAAATGGCAGATTCTGTAAAGGGCGCTAAGTGCTCGAATTGGCTGTTGAGCTCTTCGACAGATAACACTTCAACGGGTGAGTTATTTTGTTCGCACCATTGGATAGCCTGAGGCAGTTCATTATCCTCAAGTACTAACATGCCAGATAATAACCATTCTGGATCTATTGCTGTTTGATCACGAAGCTCGGTGGAAAGTTGCTGATAGACCGACTGGCTAAGTGAGCTGATTGCATTAACAGGTTCGGAATATAACCAAGGCCGCATCGGGGATAAAATGCCACCGGCTGCCCAAGTAGCTTGTTGGCCGCGACTGTTTTTATCAACCACCGCAACCTTTGCCCCCGCTTGCTGTAGTTCCTTAGCTGTTAATAAACCAAGTAGGCCGCCGCCAATAATAAGAAAATCGAACATAATGAAGTGGGGTTTTAAAAAGCCGTAGTATAGCGTAGTCTAACTCGATATTTGCTGAGCCTGATCAGCTTTTAAGTGATGAAAACGAAGGATGTTAATATTGAAAACGTTGTACCCTGAGATTGAACCCTTTGCCCATGAGTGGCTTGATATGGGGGATGGGCATGAAGTGTATCTTGAGCAAGTAGGTAACCCTAAAGGGGTGCCGGTTATTTTTTTGCACGGTGGGCCGGGTTCAAGTTGTAAGGCGCATCATCGCTGCTTTTTTAACCCTGATAAATACCATATTATTTTGATGGATCAGCGCGGTGCTGGCCGTTCGAGACCCTTGGGGCGGTTGAAAAACAATACAACGAATCATTTATTACAAGATATGGAGTTGATTCGTAAAAAACTGGCCATTGAAAAATGGTTGCTGTTTGGTGGCTCTTGGGGCGCAACATTAAGCTTGTTGTATGCCCAACAATATGCAAATAATGTATTGGGGTTGGTTTTACGAGGTACATTTTTAGCACGTTCTAAAGATGCAGATTGGTTTCTTAAAGAGGGTGTGAACAGGTTATACCCTGAAGCGTGGCAGCGTTTTACGGGCCATATTTCAAGCAATGAACGTAAAGATGTGTTGAAGGCATATTATCATCGTTTAAGTATTGATGATGAGCAGGTCCTTCAAGAAACAACCCGTGAGTGGGATGCATGGGGTGGTGCTGTGGTGTTAGGTGATGATTTTAAGGCAGAAGCATTGGATGGAGCGGTGCCTGAGAAAGCCATCGCGCAAGCACGTATCGAAACGCACTACGCGATGAATAACTACTATATTCGAGAAAATCAAATTTTGGATAATGCTATTCGCATACAAGAGATACCCTGCACTATTATCCACGGCCAAAAAGATTTTATGTGTCCGATTGAGTCGTCATTTTCGTTGGCGCAAGCACTTCCTCTTGCACAGTTTATCCGTTTGCCAAATTCAACGCATTTAGCGCATGGTGATGAAATGATTGATGCGTTGGTGTCGGCAACTGATCAATTTGTATGATCCTGTCAGACAAAACTGCGTATTAATAGATAATCACCGAGCGAATACTTTTTCCTTGGTGCATTAAATCAAAGGCACGGTTAATGTCGTTTAAGGGCATGGTATAGGTGACCATTTCATCTATTTTAATTTCCCCGCGAAGGTATTTTTCAACATAATCGGGTAGTTCGCTGCGACCTTTAACGCCTCCAAAAGCCGTACCGCGCCAAACCCTGCCTGTGACCAGCTGGAATGGGCGAGTGGATATTTCTTGTCCTGCACCCGCTACGCCAACAATAACAGACTCACCCCAGCCTTTATGGCAACACTCTAGCGCAGAGCGCATGGTGTTAACATTGCCGATACATTCAAATGAGTAATCAACACCGCCATCGGTCATGTCGACAAGAACATCTTGAATAGGCTGATCAAAATGCTTCGGGTTAATACAATCTGTTGCACCGAGTTGTTTGGCAAATTCGAACTTATCTTCATTGATATCAATAGCGATAATCCGTTCAGCATTCGCAATAACAGCACCTTGAATAGCACTTAGACCAATACCACCTAAGCCAAAAATAGCGACAGTACTACCCGGTTCTACTTTGGCGGTGTTGAGCACAGCGCCGATACCCGTAGTGACACCGCAACCTAATAAACAAACCTTGTCTAACGGCGCTGCTTTGTTTATTTTAGCGAGTGATATTTCTGGTAAAACCGTGTATTCGGCAAAAGAGGAGGTGCCCATGTAATGGTATATTGCTTGTCCATTTTTGGAAAAGCGAGAGGTGCCATCAGGCATTAATCCTTTGCCCTGAGTGACTCGAATGGCTTGGCACAAATTGGTTTTGCCCGATAAGCAAAATTTGCATTGCCCACATTCTGGTGTGTACAACGGAATAACGTGGTCACCTACTTGTACTGAGGTGACGCCTGGGCCAATTTCTTCAACGATGGCACCAGCCTCATGGCCTAATACGGCAGGGAAAATGCCCTCAGGGTCATCGCCGGATAAGGTAAACGCATCGGTATGACAAACACCCGCGGCGACGTTTCGAATTAACACTTCTCCATGTTTTGGTCCGTCTAAGTTAATGTCTTCTATGGATAATGGTTGACCTGCTTTCCAGGCAACAGCAGCGGTTACTTTCATGGGTGTTCCTTGGGTTGGGGTTAGTGATTAAATTGTTTAGAGTTTTTGCTGTTTCTAAATAATAGTGGCTGCTCAGTTAGTTGAGTAGCTTGTTTAATAGCATCGGTTACTAGGTAGTGTTGTGTTGATAAGTCACAAACAGGGTCTGCGTTTGTTGCATCACCGGTTAATAAAAAGGCTTGGCAATGACAGCCGCCAAAGTCTTTATCTTTTTCAGAACAACTTCTACACGGTTCTTTCATCCAGTCATCGCCACGAAAGTAGTTGAAGGCTACAGAGTGATTCCAAATGTCACTTATTGAGAAGTCTTTAACATTTGGGCAATCAAAGTTAGGCAGTTGACGAGCAGAATGACAAGGTAATGCCGCACCATCTGGCGCAATGGTTAAAAAGGTGGTTCCCCAGCCGTTCATGCAAGCTTTTGGGCGGTTTTCGTAGTAATCAGGTATGACGTAATAAATTTTCATCTTGCCTTGTTGAAAGCGTTGGTATTCGTTAGCAATTTTTTCAGCGTCTTGAAGTTGTTCTTGCGTTGGCATTAGTTGATCGCGGTTGTGATGCGCCCAACCATAATACTGTGTGTTTGCTAGTTCTACAAAGTCGGCGCCCAAGTCAATCGCCATCTCTAGAATTTCCCTCATTTGATGAATGTTTTCGCGGTGTAATACAACGCATAACACCATTGGGTAACCATGCTTCTTAACTAATTTAGCCACGGATTTTTTATCGTCGAAGCTTTCTGTGCCAGCAATAAAGTCATTTAATTCTTTTGAGCTGGCTTGAATGCTGATTTGAATGTGGTCTAAACCAGCGTCTTTTAACTCGATAATTTTAGCCTCATCCATCTTGTAGCCGGAGGTGATGAGGTTGGTGTAATAACCGAGTTGGTGTGAATAGTTAACCAGTTCTGCTAGGTCTTTCCTAACCAGCGGCTCGCCGCCTGAAAAGCCCAGCTGTACGGCACCCATTTCGCGAGACTGCTTCAGCACACGTTTCCATTCATTGGTCGATAATTCAGCTGAGAAATTTTTGTAGTCCAAGGGGTTAGAACAGTATGGACACTGTAATGGGCAAGCGTACGTTAGCTCTGCAAGCAACCAGCGAGGTGGGCTAGGTGTTTTGGGTGATCCAGCCATTATTGAGCGCGGTAGTTAAGAAATGGGTAATATCGTTTTTAATACCCGTTGTTGAAAATTTTACTTCAAGTACTGAAACAATATTGTCAAGTGTGTGCTGGCCATCGCAGAGGCTTAAAATTTCAGCAGAGCTTTGGTTTAACTCAATAAGCCCTTCAGGGTAGAGCAACACAAACATATTTTGTGCTTCTTCCCATTGCAAGCGGTAGCTTGTTAACAACTGAAAGGGCTCTGTGAGTTGCAGACTCATGATTCAACAGTAAAGTAAGGTGGCATTTCATGAACATAAGCCATGTGCATTGCATCAGCCATGGTCCATAGAATATCCAGTTTGAATTTTAAAATACGAATCATTTTTTCTTGTTGTTCACGGGTTTTATACCAGCTTAGGGTGATGCGTAGGCCATGCTCAACATCACGGCGGGCTTCGCTTAAACGTTTTTGAAAGTAGCTCAGCCCTTTTGGGTCAATCCAAGGGTAATGCGCTGGCCAATTATCTAACCGTTGTTGGTGAATTTTTGGTGCAAATAATTCTGTTAATGAAGAGCTAGCAGCTTCGTGCCAATCGGCTCTACGTGCAAAATTAACATAGGCATCAACAGCAAAGCGAACGCCCGGTAAAACATGTTCTTCAGACAAGACTTCTTCACGTGTTAAACCTACTGCTTCCGCCAATTGCAACCAGGCTTCAATGCCACCAACTTCACCAGGCGCGCCATCGTGATCAATAATTCGTTGAATCCACTGCGCGCGGGTATCACGGTCTGGGCAGTTTGCCATAATCGCCGCATCCTTTAGGGGAATGTTAACTTGGTAATAGAATCGGTTAGCTACCCAGCCACGAATTTGCTCTTTAGATAACGCACCTTCGTGCATCATCACATGGTAAGGGTGGTTGATATGGTAAAAACGTTCCATATCGCGAATGCGTGTTTCAAATTCTTGCAGTGACCAAGGTGCTTTTTCTGTCATATTATAGTTCGATATTCATAGTGTCATACGACACCTCAATGCCGTGTTGGGTCAGTATATCGCGTTCTTCAGATTCCTCATCTAGAATTGGGTTGGTATTGTTGATATGAATCAAAATTTTGCGCGGTTTATCGAGCGTGTCTAAAAACTCAATCATTCCGCCTTCTCCGAATTGCGGTAAATGCCCAATTTTTCTTGCAAGTAACGGTCGCCCTACAGAAGCGAGTTCGTCATCCGTCCAAAAGGTGCCATCTACTAACACGCAATCAGCCTCTGTCATTGCTTGTTCAACGTGTGGCTCAATCACGCCTAGGCCCGGTGCGTAGAAAGTTGTTTTGCCGGTGGAGATTTGCCGAATAATCATACCGATATTATCTCCCTCGTGTGGGTCATTACGATGGGGTGAATAAGGCGGCGCTTTGCTTTTTAACGGCAAGGCGGTGAACTCTAAATCTTGAATATTGGGAATTGTAAACGCATCACCATTCAATGGAATGGTGTGGTCTTCAACACCACAAAAGTGTTCCAAAATGTTAAAAATTGGAAAACCGGTTGTTAGGTCTTGCCTTACCATCTCGGTACAATAAATGGTTAATGGGTCGCCTTCGCGTAAAATCAATAACCCTGTAGCGTGATCAATTTGAGAATCAAACATCACAATGGCTTCAATACCGGTGCCACGTACTTTATTTTTTGGGTGTATTTCAGGAAAGCTCTCTAATTGAGCGCGAACGTCAGGCGACGCGTTAAATAAAGCCCAATGTTCACCGTCAGATGAAACGGCAATGGAGGATTGGTTTCGCGCAGTGGAGGTTTTAATCGTTCCTGCACGTACAGCTTTGCAATTAGGGCAGCTACAATTCCATTGTGGAAAGCCGCCGCCAGCACCTGAACCTAAAACACGAATTTGCATATTAAATAATGGACCTTAATGAGTGCTGATAAATAAAAAAGGGGCTCCTATTGGAACCCCTTGTGTATCTGTAAATTTGTTATTTATCGGTTGTAAATGTACATCGTTACTTCAAAACCGAAACGTAAGTCTTTGTATGTTGGCGTTTCCCACTTCATGTTGGATCTCCTGCGGTTATATTTTTTTAATATTTATTATAATTAATGGTGCGCTGAATGAATCTAAGTATAAGTTTTCTGCGGCTGAATGCAAGTGCTTGTATTTCCTTGCTGTAAAGCATTACCGCGCTTGTGTTTATCACTTAAAACGCTTGCCAGCTGCTCAAGCGTTATGAGGTAGCTGGGCACTACGCTGATTGCTCACTAGAATCGGCGAGTAAAGATGCTTTTATCGCGCTAGCTCATGATTTAGGACAGGGGCATAGAGCCGCGCCTTACTTTTTTGCTAGTTGTTAGACGCGGGTATTAGCCTATTTTGTTACAAGCCATAAAGCATGAGCAACACCAGGAATATAAAACACTAAACACAGCAGGATATTGATAATAAGGTCTTTGCCGGCACCCTTTTTAAGGAATACAGCGATGGGGGGAAGGAATATAGCCAAAATTATTTGTACGATTTTGTTATCCATTTTATAACCTCAATTTAAAAATTTAGTTAACTTAACGGCCCCAATCTTATTTGTTTTACGTGTCTAACAACCATTGTCGCTCAGTGGACAATCGTTAGTCGTATTAAGCCGCTTTATCCATATAGTATGTGTACGGTTTAAATAATAAAGCAATTTGAGTCGATGTGATAGGCGTGCCGTTGTTTTATGCGTCTTAGGCTATAAAAGGGCTAATGAAATGTCATTGGTTATGTTAATGTTTTTAATAAGCAATAGATTAGCTTTAAGAATTTGAGCAGGTAGGGCAATTTGGATTGCGAGGTAGTTGCATGCTCTGCCACTGCATTGATAGCGCATCAAGCAATAAAACGCGGCCTTGTAAGGATTGGCCGGCACCTGAGAGTACTTTAATGGTTTCAAGCGCTTGTGTACTACCGATGATGCCAGTAATGGGTGCGATGACGCCATTTTCTGAACAGTTTTGAGCAACCGATCCGTCACGTGGGTAGAGGCAGTTATAGCATGGGCAGGTTGCATCGCGGGCATCAAAGACGGAAACTTGCCCCTCAAACCGAATTGCCGCGCCAGAGACTAAAGGCGTTTTAGCGGCAACACAGGCATCGTTAATGGCAAAGCGGGTTTCAAAATTGTCACAGCAATCGACAACAATATTAGCGAGTTCAACTTGTGCTAATAACTCATCGCCTTCTAACTTTTTATTGATGGCGGTGATTTCAATCATGGGATTGATTTGGTGAAAGGACTGTTTTGCTGATTCAACCTTTGGTTGACCAATGTGCTTAGTAGTGTGGGCGATTTGGCGTTGTAAATTAGATAGGTCTACTTCGTCAAAGTCACTAATGACCATGTGACCGATGCCAGCGGCAGCAAGGTAAAGTCCAACTGGGCTGCCGAGACCGCCCATGCCGATGATAAGGACCCGTGCATCCAATAAAGCTTGTTGTCCTTCAATATCAATTGAAGGCAGCATGATTTGTCGGCTGTATCTAAGAAGTTGTTCGTCATTCATGGTCAGCTGTATAGGTTATTGTTGCCAATAATTATGGTAACTGAGTTTTATGATTATTAACCATATGTTTCGTAGAAGATAAGCAAAAGACGCTTAATTTGAGGATTCAGCAGGTAGGCTGAGGCGACAGTAGTTAAGTATTTTTATGCTGCAGTCTTCAAACTTTTAAAAAAGCCATAAAATTTTTCATATTATGGGGTTGATTTAGTTGAACATCACCCCATATCTATGGGGCTAGCCATAATGGCTATATCAATATTAAACAATAGGAGATTCAATAAATGAACTTACGTCCATTAGGTGATCGCGTCATTATTAAACGCGTTGAAGAAGAAGCGGTTAGTGCAGGCGGTATCGTGCTTCCAGATTCGGCAAAAGAAAAACCAAGTCAAGGCAACATTGTCGCTGTGGGTAATGGTGCTATCAATAGTAAAGGTGATGTTCAGCCGATGTCTGTAAAGGTTGGCGATAACGTGATGTTTGGCAAATATTCCGGTACTGAAGTTGAAGTAGGCGGTGAAGAATTATTGGTGATGAGCGAAGGCGACATCATTGCAGTTGTTGAATAATTTAAAGTTTATTTAGAGAAAGGAAAAGAAACATGGCAAAGCAAGTTAAATTTGGTGATGATGCACGCAGCCTAATGGTTGAAGGTGTAAACACACTAGCAAAAGCAGTTAAAGTAACATTAGGACCTAAAGGCCGTAATGTTGTGTTAGACAAAGGCTTCGGCGGCCCAACTATCACTAAAGATGGTGTGTCGGTTGCAAAAGAAATCGAATTAAAAGACAAGTTCCAAAACATGGGCGCGCAAATGGTAAAAGATGTTGCCGCTAAAACATCTGATGTTGCCGGTGATGGAACAACAACTGCAACAGTGTTGGCTCAAGCTATTCTTACTGAAGGCTTGAAATCTGTCGCAGCGGGTATGAACCCAATGGATTTAAAGCGTGGTATTGATAAGGCAGTTGTTGCTGCAGTTAATGCAATTAAAGACTTATCAGTGCCTTGTGCTGATACCAAAGCAATTGCTCAAGTAGGTACAATTTCTGCTAACTCTGATGAATCCGTCGGTAAAATCATTGCTGAAGCGATGGATAAAGTGGGTAAAGAAGGCGTTATTACTGTCGAAGAAGGATCTGGTTTAGAAAACGAATTAGACGTCGTTGAAGGTATGGAATTTGATCGTGGTTACTTGTCACCTTACTTCATCAACAATCAAGAAAGCATGAGTGTTGATATGGAAGACCCTTTCATTTTATTACACGATAAAAAAATCTCAAATATCCGTGATTTGCTTCCAACTCTAGAGGCCGTTGCAAAAGCAGGTCGTCCATTATTAATTATCGCAGAAGACATTGAAGGCGAAGCATTAGCAACCTTAGTTGTTAATAATATGCGCGGTATCGTAAAAGTAGCGGCTGTTAAAGCACCTGGATTTGGCGATCGTCGTAAAGCAATGTTAGAAGACATTGCGATTTTAACAGGCGGTACTGTTATTGCTGAAGAAGTTGGTTTAACACTTGAAAAAGCAACGTTAGAAGACTTGGGTTCTGCAAAACGTGTAACGATTACTAAAGACAGTACAGTTGTTGTTGACGGTGCAGGTCAAGCGGCAGATATTGAAGCACGTGTAGCACAAATTCGCTCACAAGCTGAAGAAGCAAGTTCTGATTATGACAAAGAAAAACTTCAAGAGCGTATGGCTAAACTAGCTGGTGGTGTTGCTGTTATTAAAGTAGGCGCAACAACAGAAGTTGAAATGAAAGAGAAAAAAGCGCGTGTAGAAGACGCATTACATTCAACACGTGCTGCGGTTGAAGAAGGTGTTGTACCGGGTGGTGGTACTGCATTAATTCGTGTTTTAGAGGCTGCAAGCAAAGCTGAAGGTCTGAACCATGATCAAGATATCGGTATTAAAATTGCGTTACGCGCAATGGAAGCACCATTACGTCAAATTGTAACCAATGCTGGTGAAGAAGCATCCGTTGTACTTCAAGCGGTTAAGCAAGGCACTGGAAACGAAGGATACAATGCGGCCACTGGTGAATATGGCGACATGATTGAAATGGGTATTCTTGACCCTGCAAAAGTAACGAGAACAGCGCTTCAAAATGCTGCGTCTATTGCGGGCTTGATGATTACGACAGAAGCTATGATTACCGATGAGCCTGAAGAAGCCGGTGCTGGCGCAGGTGCAATGCCAGATATGGGTGGCATGGGCGGCATGGGTGGAATGGGCGGCATGATGTAAATCATCCGCATATTTCGCTAATACTGGTTCGTAGCGTTTTTAAAAGCCTGAAAGTGGTTCACTTTCAGGCTTTTTTTATGCTTAAGCGGTTAAAAAAGTGCTGTGAGTAGACGTAGAAGCCTTTAGAGCCTAGGTCTAAAGCTTTTTAAAATTGTCTGGCTCTTCCTGCTTTAATTTTTTCTTGATTCTTCAGTTTACCGAAAACAAGCCTGTGTTTTAGCTTACCTGTGAAACCAACGGATAATCGGTATAACCTTTGCTGCTTGAGGCATAAAAGGTTGTTGGGTCAGGTGTGTTGAGAGGTGCATTGTCTCGAAACCTTTCTACCAGATCTGGGTTCGCAATATAGAGTTGGCCAAAGGCGACTGCATCTGCTTGATTTGAGTTTAATACAGCACTGGCGCTTTCTTTTGTGAACCCTTGGTTGGCAATGTAAACGCCGCCAAAAGCTTTTTTTAATGTAGGGCCGAACCAATCATCACTGTAGGCCTCGCGCGAGCAGATAAAGGCAATTTTTCGTTTACCCAGCTCTTTTGCAACATAGCTAAAGGTGCCTAGTAAGTTGGAATCGCCCATGTCGTGTGCATCCCCTTTTGGAGCCAAGTGCATCCCCACTTTGTCTGCACCCCAGACGGAAATAACAGCATCGGTCACGTCCAACATAAATCGAGCACGATTTTCTATACTGCCACCGTATATATCTGTTCTATGGTTGGTGCTGTCCTGAAGAAACTGGTCCAGTAGGTAACCATTCGCACCATGAATTTCTACGCCATCAAAGCCTGCCTTTTTAGCGTTTTCAGCCCCAGTGCGAAACTGCTCTACGATGTCTTGGATCTCATTTAGTTCCAACGCATGTGGTGTGACAAAAGGTTTTTCTGGGCGAATTAAACTAACGTGGCCTTTGGGTTGAATGGCGCTAGGGGCCAGCGGTAATTGACCATCGAGGAACATCGGGTCAGAGATTCGCCCAACATGCCATAATTGCATAATGATTCTTCCACCTGCTGAATGTACCGAGTCGGTAACTTTTTTCCAAGCTTCAACCTGTTCATCGGACCAAATGCCGGGTGTGTCTGCGTAGCCAACGCCCATGGGTGAGACGGCTGTCGCTTCGCTGATAATTAAACCAGCTGAGCTGCGTTGTACATAATACTCAATCATCAATTCGTTAGGAATACGGCTGCTTCCTGAACGTGAGCGGGTAAGGGGGGACATGATAATACGGTTTGGTAGCTCAAGCGCACCAACCTTTATGGGGTCAAATAAATCAGCCATCTGTTTCTCCTGATAAGGTGAGTAATCGGTTTTAAAAGATTTTAGCATAGTTCAAAGCGATTAAATAAAACTTACAGCACGCTTTGCTAGATTGTTTGTTAGCATTAATGCTGTTTTTGAGGGCTACCAAGGTTGATTTAACAGTCGGTTATTTAAATCGACAAGGCGTTATTTTCAATGAAAAAATGAGGAGCGGCAATTTCTTGTAGAAAGCAGTTCTCAAAGATATCAGGCTTTCGTTGATTCAGGCCATACTGCTTTATAGGTCAAGCTAATAGAGAGTGGTTTCGCTTAAGCAAAACCCAAGGGAGTGATACACTTCGCTTGTTGAATATTACTTGGAGAGGTAGATGTATGGCGGGTCATAGTAAGTGGGCGAATATTCGTTTTCGTAAAGGCGCACAAGATGCGAAACGAGGCAAATTATTTACTAAGCTTATTCGTGAAATCACCGTTGCAACCAAAGCAGCAGGCCCTGACCCAGATAATAACCCTCGATTAAGAGCCGCTGTAGACAAAGGCCTATCTAATAATATGAAGCGGGACACTATCGAGACGGCGATTAAAAAAGGCAGTGGTACAACTGATTCAGAGAATTTCGATGAGATCCGTTATGAAGGGTATGGTCCTGCAGGAATAGCGATTATCGTCGATTGTTTAACCGATAATAAGAATAGAACGGTTGCTGAAGTGCGTCACGCCTTTAGTAAAGCAGGTGGTAACTTAGGGACCAGTGGATCGGTTGATTACATGTTTCAAAAACTTGGCGCGATTAGCTTGTCGAGTCAGTTAGATGAAGATCGTTTGATGGATGCCGCTATAGAGGCGGGTGCGGATGACGTTATTACACATGATGACGGATCGTTTGAGGTGTTGACGCCAGCAGAAGATTTTATGATGGTTCGTGATGCCTTGGTTGAATCGGGTTTTCCGTATGAGCATGCCGAGGTAACGTTGCGGGCAGATAATTTATCGCCGGTGAATGAAAAAGATGCCGAAAAGGTATTACGATTGTTAGATGTGTTGGAAGATTTGGACGATGTGCAAAACGTTTATTCAAATGCAGATTATCCAGATGAAATAATGAACAGCGCTGAGTAAGTATAGTTAGATGCGAATACTAGGTATTGATCCGGGCTCTAGAACCACAGGTTATGGTGTTATAGATGTGTCTGGGCGAGAAGTTAAATACGTCGATAGTGGGTGTATACGAACCGGTGGTGGTGCGCTACCTGACAGGTTAAAAAAAATATACCTTGGTGTTCGTGAAATAATGCAGCATTATCAACCCCAAGAAATGGCGGTAGAGCAAGTTTTTATGGGGCGTAATGCCGATTCGGCGTTGAAGTTAGGGCAAGCTAGAGCCTCAGCAATTTGTGCGGTATTTGATCATGATATTAAAGTGTTTGAATACGCAGCACGTCAGATCAAACAAGCACTGGTTGGTAAAGGCAGTGCCGATAAAACACAGGTTCAACACATGGTTAAAATTTTATTAAAGCTACAAGGCGACCCGCAAATGGATGCCAGTGATGCGTTAGCAGTGGCGTTGTGTCATTTCCATACGGATCAAACAAATCAAGCAACTTCGAAGGTGTTTGCATGATTGGTTTTTTACGTGGCACGGTAGACGAAAAGCAAGCGCCACATGTTGTGATAGATGTAAATGGGGTGGGTTACGATGTTGAAACACCTATGTCGAGCTTTTTTAACCTACCAGCATTAGGCGAGACAGTATCTCTCCGGACTCATCTTGTCGTTCGAGAGGATGCCCATGTATTGTATGGTTTTTTAACGGAGCAAGAACGGGCGTTATTTAGAAGCCTGATTAAAGTAAATGGAGTGGGTCCTAAAGTTGCCTTGGGTATTTTATCAGGCGTGAGCGTTAGTGATTTTTGTTTGTGGGTGAGTGATAGCAATGTAGCCGCTCTAGTGCGTTTGCCCGGCATAGGCAAAAAAACGGCGGAACGATTAGTGATTGATATGCGTGATCGTTTACCAGAGGGAACAGTTACGACCACGCCACCACCGTTGGGCGTGTTGACGCAAAAAACATCAGCTGTTGAAGAAGCGATTAGCGCTTTAGTGGCGTTAGGCTATAAACCGCAAGATGCTGAAAAGCGTGCACGAGCCGTAGCCAGTGATGATGCTAGCAGTGAACAAATTATTCGTTCTGCCTTACAATCAGCCGCAAAGAAATAAAAGTAACCGACATGATAGAAAGCGATCGACTCATTAGTTCTGACAACTTGCTGGATGATGAAGCAATAGACCGAGCTATTAGACCTAAAACCTTAACGGATTATATTGGTCAGCCGGCAATCCGTGAGCAGATGGAAATTTTCATGTCAGCTGCTAGGTCACGTTCAGAAGCGCTAGACCATGTACTGATTTTTGGCCCACCGGGCTTAGGTAAAACCACCTTGTCACACATCATCGCCAATGAAATGGGGGTGAATTTACGTCAAACATCTGGCCCCGTGTTGGAAAAGGCCGGTGATTTGGCTGCGCTACTAACTAATCTTGAAGAAGGCGATGTATTATTTATTGATGAAATTCATCGCCTAAGCCCTGTGGTAGAAGAAATCTTGTACCCAGCGATGGAAGATTATCAGCTAGATATTATGATAGGTGAAGGTCCAGCAGCGCGTTCAATTAAGCTGGATTTGCCTCAGTTTACGCTAGTGGGAGCGACTACTAGAGCTGGATTGTTAACCTCACCATTACGTGATCGGTTTGGTATTACGCAGCGTTTAGAGTTTTATAATGATGCCGATTTATCACACATTGTTCAGCGTTCAATGGATATATTGGCCTTGCGGTCAGACGCTGAGGGGGCTAGAGAAATTGCCGTAAGATCACGAGGAACACCGCGCATTGCAAACCGCCTGTTAAGACGTGTTAGGGACTATGCGGATGTCAAAGGTGATGGTGTGATTACGGCGGATATAGCAAATAAAGCGTTGTCGATGTTAGAGGTGGATAAAAGCGGATTTGATAAATTAGATCGCCGCTTATTAAATACCTTAGTGGATACGTTTGATGGTGGTCCAGTGGGTGTAGATAGTTTGGCCGCTGCATTAAGTGAAGAACGAGGCACGGTTGAAGATGTGTTAGAGCCCTACCTTATTCAAAAAGGTTATATTATGCGAACGCCTCGTGGTCGAATGGCAACACGTCATGCCTATGAACACTTGGGCTTAAAGGCACCGAATAAATTGAACATAGATGAAGACGATACAGTGTCTGAGGCAGAGTAGGGTCAGCTGATCCAATAGCAATATATGATGCACGATAATCATCAATGGCCAATACGTATTTATTACGAAGATACGGATATGCAAGGGATTGTGTATTACGCTAATTACTTGAAATACTTGGAACGAGCACGAACGGAGTTTTTGCGTAGCAATGGCGTTGAACAAGATGTATTGATAAGCGAACAAAATGTCGCATTTGCAGTAAGGGCGGTTCAAATGGATTACTTGAAGCCAGCAAAGTTTAATGATAATTTGCTGGTGCTTACACAAATAGCAACATTAAAACGTGCCTCATTAGTTTTTCAGCAAGCAATTGTGCGGGCAGACAATAACCGTGAAATAATAAACAAAGCCGTTATAAAGGTGGCTTGCCTTGATGCGCAAAGTATGAAAGTCAAAGCCATTCCACAACAAATGATTGAGCAATTAACATGACAAATGATTTATCCATCGTTCACCTGATAACACAAGCGGGGCCCATCGTAAAACTGGTGATGTTGATGTTAGTTGTGGCCTCCATTATTTCGTGGACCTTTATTTTTGCAAAATACAAAGAATTTCAATCTGCATTTAAGGTAACCAATACATTTGAAAAGCGGTTTTGGTCTGGGATTGATCTTAATGAATTATCACGCCAAATAGGTTCGGCTCACCATAGCCGATGTGGTATGGAGAGCATTTTTCATATGGGCTTTCAAGAGTATAAGCGTCTGAAAGAACAATCTGGCATGGAGCCGATGCATGTTGTTGAAGGTGCACGCCGTGCAATGCAGGCTCAGTACACACGAGAAATGGATGTGCTAGATAACCATCTACCTTTTTTAGCGACAGTCGGTTCAACAAGTCCATACGTTGGTTTGTTTGGTACGGTATGGGGCATTATGAGCTCATTTCAAGCATTAGGTAATATGAAGCAAGCAACATTGGCTTTAGTGGCACCAGGTATTTCAGAAGCACTGGTGGCGACGGCAATGGGTTTGTTTGCGGCCATTCCAGCGGTTGTTGCATATAATCGGTTTTCAAACAATGCTGACCGCTTGGCCACACGTTACGAAACATTTATGGACGATTTTACAACCGTGTTGCAACGCCAGGCACATGTCAGCATGAATGAGAAAAGCAGTGGCTCGTAGCACAAAACGTCGGCCGATGGCTGAAATTAATGTGGTGCCTTATATCGACGTTATGTTGGTATTACTGATTATTTTTATGATTACCGCGCCACTTATTCAACAAGGTGTAGAAATTGATTTGCCGCAAGCCGATGCTGAGCAGGTTGACGATGATAATATTCAACCATTAGTCGTAACAGTAGATCAGCAAGGGCAATATTATTTAGACGTAGGTGAAAAGACGGATGAGCCAATTTCAACAGACACCTTACAAATTAAAGTAGCAGCTGTCTTACGTAATAAACCTAAAACGCCGGTGATGATACGGGGTGATAAAGGCGTGCTATATGGTGAAGTGGTACGAGCAATGACTAGCTTGCAAGCTGCAGGTGTACCAAGCATTGGTCTGCTAACGGACCCAAATCAATAACAACAATAACGATGATGGATTTATTTAAAAAATATCCAGTTGCGGTCATATTGTCTGTTGTTTTTCATTTGCTGCTAGTGGCATTCTTTATGTTTAGTGCTGACATTTTTAGTGAGAAAAAAATTAATCCAAAACCAACAGTTAATGTTGTAAAAGCAACCGTTATTGATGAGTCTAAGATTAAAGCCGAGGCGGAAAAGCTTAAAAATATAGAAAACAAAAAGCGTTTACAAGAGCAGGCACGTTTAAATGAGATTAAAAAGAAAAGGTTAGCGGAAGAAAAAAGAATAGCTGATTTGAAAAAACAGCAAGAACTACAAAAACAGAAGCTCGCTAAACAAAAAGCCGACGAAGCCGCCAGACAAGCGAAGTTGAAAGAGAAAAACCTATTAGCAAAGAAAAAAGCTGAAGCCGCAGAAAAAAAGAAACAGGCGGATGAAAAAAAGAAGAGAGAGCGTCTGGCTCGTGAAAAAGCCGAAAAATTAAAAGCAGCAAAAGAGAAAGCAGCAAAAGAGAAAGCAGCAAAAGAGAAAGCAGCAAAAGAGAAAGCAGCAA